>ERZ724522.537-NODE-537-length-24004-cov-9.728047_pt1 | contig 24004 bp, 48 predicted proteins | sample MGYA00376055_ERZ724522 | MGnify/ENA primary metagenome ERZ724522 (study PRJEB28724, sample SAMN07190884) | wastewater metagenome | isolation source: effluent of sewage treatment plant in Hong Hong | place: Hong Kong | collected 2016-03-17 ...
TCGCACTGTTTTGGAAGCAGTGAACGTCGGATCGAAGCCGACCACTTGGACCAATTAGGAGCATATATCATGGGACTGAAACAAGAGAAGTGGTTTGCAAAAGATGGAAGTGTGTTTTCTGTTGAAAAGAAACTGAAGCGCACACAAGACTTTCGCTTTGCAAAGAACTTTGAGATCAACGAATCAGTGATGCTCAATGTAGGAAATGATATAGCCAAGCACGTTGTTGAATTGCACAATGCTTGGCTTGATGAACAAAAGAACAAAGAGACTGTTGGATATTTTAGTAGTCTCTTGTAATCCACCTTTAGCTGATGTGGTCATAGCAGGCGCCTGAAGAGCGCATGAACCAGGTTCGATTCCTGGAGGGTGGACCAAACAACAATGCCCTCGTAGCCCAATTGGTAGAGGCACATGCCTTAGGAGCATGTCAGTGTCGGTTCGAATCCGACTGAGGGTACCAATTTAATAGGCCTGTAGCAGAGAGGTTCATGCGGCTGATTTACATTCAGCATTATGTCAGTTCGAGTCTGACCTGGCCTACCAATCGTCTCCTGTCCGATAGACGGCGAGAAGGCTACGAACCTTCAAAGAGTGGCGCGATACCACTACAGGGGTCCAGATTCAATCTTGTTGCAAGAGCAATGAGACAAACTGTAAAGGGTTTCAGTGGGTCATTGATGTAGTGGCAGCCTGTCGGTCTCCAAAACCGAACGTGGGGGTTCGATTCCCTCATGACCCGCCAAAGAACAATTGGGATATGGTGAAATGGTATCACAACGGAATTTGACTCCGTCGTCCTTGGTTCGATTCCAAGTATCCCCGCCAATTTAGACGCAACAACCGAGACGCCAATCTTTGTTGTTGTGGTGACATGATGTAATGGTAGCATCCCGCCCAACGATAGGAGGAAATGTTGGCGCAGAGTATCCCGACAATAGGGTGGTTGTGTTTGGTTCGAGTCCAACTGTCTTTGCTAAACAGAATAAAGGAAATATTATGACACTCAGATATCAGAGAATGGTCGGAGAAAAGTCTGTGAATCCAAATCGGAATTCACATGTCGCTGATCGTGGATCCAGACTGTATCTATGCAGATGTTTCAAGCATATCAAACTGCCGAATGGTTATCTTCCTAGGATGCTTACTCAGTATGGAAGAAACCGACCATATAGGTCAGAATTCAAAATTAGATATTAACAAAGGAGCAATCAAATGAAACGAGGTAAACGATAGCTCCACATTCCGTTGATTGGGGTGTGGAGCGGCAACAAATGCAACACACCCGCTGCAAGCATAGTCGGAGATGCACTCGGCTCTTACCCGAGAGAAACAGGTTCGAATCCTGTGCGGCGGACCATATCAACGGATCTTTGGCGTAACGGTTAGCGCAGCTCCCTTTTAAGGAGCCAGGTCCGGGTTCAAATCCCGGGAGATCCACCATTATCAATGTTTGTTCGTTGAGTAATCATTGATAATGGTGTAACACAATCAAATCTACTTCCGTAAAATCGTAATCCATATGGCTCTGCGAAGTTGTTAGTAGAGGGGTTCATTGTGTCAGGACCCGAGAAGCCACACCGTTAAAAGTTTTGGGCAGCTTAATGTCCATAATCACAAGGTTTCGTGAGAGACCCCAAAACAAGGAAGCCTACGCACTTGTGCCAGCAATGGTGAGTTTAAGCAAGCCTTCACTCCTCGGGTGACCGAGTGTTCACTGATAAGAGCGGTGGACATAAGTGGGAAGCATTAGATATCGGAAAGAACATCGGCTTAAACGCTGTCGTAAGACAGGAACGTTAGTCGATGAAGAGAAACAGGTGGTGCTGTCCTCGGTATCGTACCAAAATGCCATCATGTAGAGTAAAGGGTAGTGATATGGTTCGACCCCGCAAGGAAGAGCTGTATTGCAGTTCGAGTGGTTGGGAGGCTGTCGATTATTAGACAGTCACTGGTCGCAAAGAACGGTTGAGTAGCCGGCAGGTGAAAGATATTCGGAGAAGCGTATGCTGTAGACCAAAAGTTTATGGCGCGTTAGTGGACGCTCTTCGAGGTAGGTTGCAAATGATAGCCAAATCGGTAAAGGCATCTGATTTTTATTCAGAATACTGTAGGTTCGAGTCCTACTCAAACAAAATGCAAAGTCGTCCACTCTGTAACATGAAAACAACCTAATGCTGTACTCGAAAGAGAATGCAGCCTTGGAAAGCTCGCAAGGCAGACCAAGTTGACAGGAAGCCGCACTTAGACTCTTAGCGGAGTCGAACAGCTCGCAAGGCTGGAGGTAGGAACAATGTCGAGTAGTGTTACAGGAAACTGGAAATGCAGCCAGTATAAAAATGCGGTTGTGCTAGGAGACGCTCTGGGAGCGTGGACAAGGCAGGAAGGTTACCCGCAAGGTAACTATAATCTGCAGCGAAGGTCCTAGTGTGTTAGGTGTAATCTCAGCCTGATAACAAACAAATTTCAAAGGAGAAGCAATATGCACCCTGCAGTAGCAATCGCAACAATGACCAACATGCTATATAGTCCATATTTCATCATGTCAGTTGCTCCATATGTTGCAATTGAAATGTACAAATTGTGGTTGAAAAATCTGGAGATAAAATGAAACCAAGAAACGGACTTGTTCCTCTAGCTTTGTTCAGAAAAGCCGGAGCACACAAGAAAACAGAAAAAGCCAAGCGCCGTTCAGACAAGATGGCCATGCAAAGAGCACTTCACCAGAAAGATTCGCAAGAGTCATTCTGCTAAAATGCCCTAGTGATGGAATTGGTATACATACAACTTTGAGAGGGTTGGTTTTGTGGGTTCGAGTCCCACTTAGGGCACCAAATACAATAGTCCTGTGGTCCAAAGGTTACGACATTGCTATGACAAGGCAAAGAACACGGCTCGATTCCGTGCAGGACTACCATATAGAAGATTGGCTGAGTGGACGAAAGCGGCACCCTGCTAAGGTGTTGGTCTGAGCAATCAGGCCCGTGGGTTCGAATCCCACATCTTCTACCAGTTTTAATCATCAGTGAGTCCTTAGCATATACTATGACTTGACGCAACAAAAGCTGATGATATTTGGTTCGCGACCAAGCTAGTGAATGGCACCGCCTGCAAAGCGGATGATGCTCAGTGCGATCCTGAGGCGAACTTCCATAAATATAGAATGCGGCATTAGCTCAGTTGGTAGAGCGCCACCTTGCACAAAAGTAGATTTTGTATAAATATAAGTATAACAACAAATTGGAGTTTCCAATGTTCTATTACTTATATGAAATCAGGAACAACCTGAACGGCAAAATCTACGTTGGAGTTCATAAAACCAAAGATTTAGATGATGGTTATATGGGCTCTGGAAAGATAATTTGCAGTGCAATTCAAAAGCACGGCCGCGAAAACTTTACAAAAGTCATACTTGAGACTTTCGAGACCTCGGAAGCTATGTATGCAAGAGAAGCAGAGATTGTAACTGAAGAATTCCTCGCTAGGGATGATGTATATAATCTCCGCAGAGGTGGGCATGGTGGATTTGATTATATTAACTCTAACGGTCTAAACGATAGAACTGGGTATTCTTTTACTGAAGAACAAAAACTAAAGATATCTAAATCTCGAAGCGGAATTCCTGTTACTGAAGAACATCGAAAAAGAATTTCAGAAAATAATGGAATGAAATTGCTCGAAAATAAACAAAAGATTAAACTTGCTTTAACAGGACGCAAGAAAACAGAAGAACATAAGAGAAGAATATCAGAGGCGATTAAAAGGAAACATGCAGAGAAGAATGCGGCTATAATTTAACGGTAAAATACAACTTTGCCAAAGTTGATTTGAGGGTTCGATTCCCTCTAGCCGCTCCACAACGTCGAGGTCGCCGGTTCGAGCCCGGCATGCCGCTCCAGTGAAAGGTATATTATGTTTTGTGTGTTTTGGGTATCAGGATGGGAAACAGAGGATGAATATCCTTGTGGTAAAGTCTGTCCTGATTTTGATGATGCAATTGCAACAGCAGACAAAGTCCGTAAGTCGGGTGGCAAATTCGTTACCATCGGTTCTGAAATCCCGGGCAATGTGACAAAGATGGGATCGGCTGTTGCAACAGAATATGAATGGAAAAAGCGTAGATAGGATTTATGGTCCTCAGCACGTTGGGATGTGCGGCGGTGCCTTATAAACACCGGAGACTGGTCAGATGGGCTGGAACGGGAGGGTTCGATTCCCTCGGGGACTACCAAGAATAAAGGATGAGTACAGCAAACAAACCAAGACTAAAATGCTTTTAAAATTGCCCTAACAGGTATAGGAGAAGGCTGGAGTGAGGGGAAGACCTCATGACAATATAGAAAGATATATGACTGGTGACTCAAAGAGTTACTGCTATGTGAGGAAAGTACTCACTGGCTGTTGGAAAGACAACCCTACCGGACAGGTTACCGGAAACATCATCCTGTTTTGCCCTTGTAGTTCAAAAGTAGAATACATCTTTGGTAAAGATGAGAAGATGGCGCAATACCATCCCTGGGCACCAAATGGCTCTTTAGGCTAATAGTAAACCGTCGTGCTCATAACGCGAATTCGAAGGGGCGGAACCTTCAAGAGCCACCACATCATAGTTTCTTTTCATGACACAAGATTGGGTTGTCATGCTCTGAGTCAGCGCGAAGGCTCAAGAGGTTCTAAGGGGGCTATGATGTGGGCGTGGTGGAAATGGTAGACACACCTGACTGTGAATCAGGTAATTGCGAGTTCAAGTCTCGTCGCTCACCCCAACATCTTAATAAGGAAATATAATGAAAAAGTTTTTCGTTAGTGCAGTGAAGTTTATTTCAAAGTTTGATAGTCGTAGCACTCGCAGATTTGTTAGCTGCTACTATATCTAAGGAATTCGCAAGTGATTGTGAAATGATGTGTATGTCGTGGGTTCGATTCCCACCGGTGGCCAACATACTGCCGTAGCTCAGTCGGTCAGAGCAGCAATAAATTTCACGTTTCAGAGATTGATCATCTTTCTACCCATTTCTGCAGGATGGGATTCGACAAGCGAATAGATCACAATGCCCGAGTAGCCCAATTGGTAGAGGCCGCTCTCTCAAAAGGAGTTTAGTGACAGTTCGAATCTGTCCTCGGGTACCACATAATGGCGGGATGGCAGAGAGGCCGATTGCGCCACCTTGGAAAGGTGGAGACCGGTGCAAACCGGTCCTAGGGTTCGAATCCCTATCCCGCCACCATCAATATACCCTTACCGATAGACGGATGATTGTCTCCGAAGCAATCAATTCTGGTGCAATTCCAGATAAGGGTTCCAAATCTTTATTCCTCCCTAAATACTATTACGGAGGTAATATATGTCTGAACTACTAAAATCTAAGGAATGAATATGGAAATGTATGTAATGTTAGGTGGGCTTTATGCTCTATATCTATGGGCGGCCAGATTTACATATCAGGCTTATCGTGAGTATGCTAGCACCAGATAACGTCTGCAAAGCTCGCCAATGAGTTTGTTTGGCCAATGATACTCTGAGATATTCATGTGGAATTTCCAGATCGTGCAGAGCGTTGCATAGAATGTATAATAGGATCAATAACATAACATTATGTTTACTTTGAGCGTGATTTGTATATAATTGATTATGTGAGTAATCTTTGAAAGTGACTATGAAAACAGTATTGGTTATTGCTGCACTCATCTTTTCTTCATTCGCATCAGCTCAGTCAGCCCGTCCGTTGAACGTGATGTATTCAATCACACCGGATGTTATGTTTGAGCATGCTCAGTTGAGTCCTGTTGGTGAAAACAAAATCCAGGATATTCTGGCCAGCGGTCGGATGACATATCTATCAAATGTTTTTGTTACGGTGACTCATCCTAATGAGATTACTGCGGCAAAGATGTCAGCTGTTATCAAGTCAAATCTGCTTCAAGGTGGTTTGGCTGATAATCAACTTGTCGTTGAGAGTAAAAAGGGCAACACACCAATGATCATTGTTCAAGTGATCGGAATTCGTTAATAGGAGAAACAAATGGTTTATGAGGTTAAAGCAGGCGGTTATAGTATCGAGTGGACTAATGATATGAAGGCAGCAATGTCGGCTTTCAATCAAAGCTCGGTTCGCGATGTGAAGATGTATCGACTAGACCGCTCAACAGGTAAAAAGTACCTGATCCAAGAGCGGCATTGATCGGAAGACAGCGGGTGGAGTCATATGACTCCACCCTTTTTGCATTCTAGATCATAAAATGCTTAAGGAATAATAACATATGACAATATGTACAAATGTTCCTATTGTGATATAATTGATCTATACTAATTGAGGTATCTATGAAAATTCGTTTGATGAGCGACCTTCACCTTGAGGCAGCTCCGTACAAATATGAACCGATGGATGAGGATATTCTGATCCTCGCTGGTGATATTGGAGAAGGTCTCCGCGGATGGGTCTGGGCAAATGAGAATGTCCCCGGTCACATTGAGACATTCATTGTCCCGGGCAACCACGAATATTACGGCCAGAATGTGACTGCTCTGCAAAAGAAGATGCGTGAGTGCTTCGGCCATGTGAAATATTTGCTCAATGATTCCGTGCAGTTTGGTAACATCAACATCGTGGGATCAACCCTATGGACTGACTTCAATGTTTATGGTAATGCACCGCAGCACGGACTTGCCTGGTCCCGCGGCCTAAATGATAGTGTATACATCAATGTGGACGGTCGGCGACTGACCGCTAATGATGTACAAGCCTGGAACCAGATGGATCTTGCATACATCAACAGTGCTTCGGTTGAAGGAATGACGAATGTTCTGGTTACCCATTACATTCCAGAAAATGCCGTGATTGCTCGCTGGAAAGGACATCCGCTGACACCAGGCTTTGCAACAAAGATTCCGCAACACATTCATGAGAAATTCCAGTATCATCTCTTTGGTCATACTCATGACAGTGTTGATTATTATGAACCGTATGGAACCCATTGTATCTGCAATCCGCGTGGGTATAGTGTGGAGAACAGCGCAGGATTCCGTCATGACCTTATTCTGGAGATTGAATAGATGAGCTATGAATCTGAAGTTGATGACAAGCTGGCAGCAGGCATGATTGCTCAAGCTAAAGCAGAGTCAAAGCGATTGTTTGATAATATGGATTCTGACGGAAATCCGCCGATGTTTGTTAATGGCGATAGGGTCTATGTTACATGCAATAAAATGTATGCAACCATCATCCGACAACAAAAATCATATGATGGCCCTGGATATTGGATTTGGGGTAATGTTGAATTGATGTATGATGATGGAATTACAGGTGTTTCAAACTCTTGGCAGTGTGAATTATGCTAACAGAAGTCACAATCAATCACGAGCATGTACATCATCTGATTTGTAATTACAGGTGCACATCAACTATTCATTTATGTCCGGAAAGAGATTGTGAAGGTCTTCCAGCTGGGTATGTGGTTGTTGATATGTTAGGCCCGGATATTTTGAAGGAGGTATTCAAGGTTGCAGAAAAGCCGATCTACCTCTGGTTTGAGTCAATCTTTGCTATCCCAACGGAACTGGCAGGCAGTTTGATGTGTTTTTACAGAAGCAATTATTATGGAGAAGAAGATGTCTGAACGTCAACTAGCGAGTGTTCAACGGATTGCTGAAATCAAGCCGATTGAAGGAGCTGATGCAATCGAAGCTGTTCGTGTAAACGGATGGTGGGTTGTTGCCAAGCGCGGTGAATTCCAAGTTGGTGATCTTTGCGTCTATTTTGAAATCGACAGTGTGCTTCCTGTCCGACCGGAGTTTGAGTTCCTTCGCAAGGGTTGTTATGTTAAGAAGGACTGGCTGGAAGCAGGAGAAGGATTTCGTCTCCGTACCATCAAGCTCCGCGGCACATGTTCCCAAGGTCTAGTGGTTCCTATTTCCGTTCTAGCCGTCGAAACAGAGAGTGGCAAGTATCTTGGTGACTGGGAGCAATTCGAAGGGCACGACGTAACAGACCGTCTTGGTGTTGTTAAGTGGGATCCACCTGTTCCTGCTGAACTGGCTGGACAAGCTAAGGGGAATTTCCCGTCTTTCCTGCGCAAGACCGACCAGGAACGTGTGCAGAATTGCTACAGTGAAATCCCTCCTGGTGCATATGTGAAGGAAGAAAAGCTGGAAGGGTCCAGCTGTACCATCTATTACAATGAAGGTGTATTTGGAGTTTGCAGTAGGAATCTTGACTTGAAGATTAACGATGAGAATGCATCAAATACATTCATTGCCACTGCCCTGAAGGAAAAGTGGGATGGTGCATTGAAGCATTATGGAAAGAATATTGCCATTCAAGCTGAACTGATTGGTCCCGGAATCCAGGATAATATCTACAAGCTTGGAGAACATAAGTTGTATGTATTCGACATCTTTGATATTGATCGACAGGAATATCTAACTCCAGCTGAACGTCTGTCTGTTCTGGAGAAGATTGAATCCGGCGGCTTGTTCAAGTTTAATCGTGTTCCAGTCATCGGCAATTTTGTTGTATATGCAGAATCTATGATGCCAAGTCTTGAGAGCATCCTTGATGCAGCCGATGGTCGAAGTGCTTTGAATATGACTCAGGATCGTGAAGGTGAAGTCTACAAGAGTCTGAGCGGTCGTTTCAGTTTCAAGGTTATCAGTAATCGTTATTTGCTCGGACAGAAGGAGTAATGTGAAATCATTTATGAAGTGGCCAGCTACACTAAAACTTGCTATCGGATTTTTGGTTAGTCTTGCTTTTGGACTTTTACTGGTATTACCGATTGGAGTGAGCATTATAATAATCATCTGTTGCATATTCTGCTGGTCGATCCACCGGATTATAGAAGCGTATGTCCGCGGTGAGTTTAAAGAATGAAAACACAACTGTATCGCGATCTGCTAGGCATTGAGAACGCAATCACCAAAGGTGAGTTCTCACTATCTAGGGATGATGGCAGTGAAGCACATATCAGAAGTATGCTGTATAAACTTCGCTGTGATCTTGGTCTGATTCAGAATATTGCAGGAAAGCTAAACATGCTTGAAGTTGAATTTAATGAGGAGAAAACAAATGAAATATGATCGGTTTAAGATGGAAGAAAACATCATGCAAGCCTGGGGTATCACTGACGAGATTAACCTTGTTTATGAGACCCTCATGGAAAAGGATATGACAAAGGACGAGATTGCCAATGCATTGCTCGGCATTGTCACCATGGGTAACATCAAGATGCAGCGTGTATTTGAGGAATTTGAAAAATCTGTCAAGGTAACTGAACCCGAGCAGATTGAGTTTGATCTAGATCCGGATTTGGCACGCGTCAAGTTGCACGGTGATACAAAGAAACTCTGCCTTATGTCAGATTCCGATGGTGTGCAATTTGCTGTCGGTTCGGACTATTGTGATACAGAACGGGGGATTGAGCGTTTCTTCTGGATTGATACAGAAGAGGAAACCGTTACTGTTTCCCTGACAGATGATCAGTTCCGACAGCTTGCACAGGTTGTGGCAGAAGTCTGTTCCTGAAAATATGCTTAGGAAATAATAACTTACGAACAGTTGTTATTTCCTTTGAAAATGGATATAATGGATCTATCAACTAAAGAAACACGGAGCTAGATCATGAGAATTAAAGATGCAAAGGTTGGTGCCAAGGTGTCGATCGTAGTTGCCGCCAAGCATACGAGGATTCCCCTAATCCTCCGAGATATTGCAACTATGGTATTGTGATCAAGTGGTAAAGGATAAATCATGAAACGTATTATTGCAATCATTCTTGCTGTAAGCATGCTAACTGCATGTGGTACTCCCATGGATCATGGTGGTAAGCATTATCCTACATATGGTTTCTTCAATGAAGATAATTCCAAGAGCCAGAATATGTGCTACGAGGTAAGTATTGGGAACGTCATTTGGAGTATCCTTCTGGCTGAGACGATTGTGTTTCCTGTATATTTCATTGGTTGGTCGCTCTGGGAACCGGTGGGTCTGAAGGTTAATGGTAAGTGTGGTATTGACAAGGACTAAAAATCCCTTTAGGATCAACAGCTTAACATTTCCATAGACATATTATTCGTTTGCTGTATAATAAGAATCATAGAGTACACAAACGGAGATTATGAAATGACTGAACTGACTGAACTGATGATTGTTGGTGTGGTGTTGTTCCTGGTGGCACCGGAACTGGTTCGTATTGTTGCACTTTACTTTAAGGGGTGAAATGAGATATGTCGGCCAGGGTGGTATTTGGTATCGTCTAAAAGAGGATATTGATAATCCGTTTCTGATCGCCAACCTTAAGCAGTGGTTTGTTACAACGGAAGATATGTCTGAGGAAGAGCTGCTACTGATTGCCTTGATTGCAGTTGATTGGGATATTGGAATAAACGGATTGAAAGGTGGGGGTGGATGACTCTGCATGTGTTTTATGATGAAGATTGGTATATAGCCGAATCCGATAAACTTGAAACTCCTCTTATGTACGCCGGCATAGCGGCATTGAGAACAGATGAGAACCTGTCTGAGGAAGATCGTTTGTTGATTGCTCTGAAAGCGAAATCATATGATGAACTCAGGGTAGCAATATTGGGGTTGTCGCAGTTCTATAACAAAATCAAGAAGTTAGGCAATCCATAGACATATTATTCTTTTCTGATATAATAAGAATCATAGTACACAAACACAGGAACGAATCATGGATGAAGAACTGATTGCGAAAATCAGAACGCTCGAAGCGCAGCTTGCCGCCGCACAGGCCACGATTGAGCAGATGCGGGCTGCTATTGGAAGTTGGGATAGGGCTGACACTCCTTTGGAGCTACAAGCAGCAGAGGCAAAGCTGATCGCTTGTATGGTTGCCACCAACCTCGACACGCTGCATGAAGTGAGAGCGTTGGAGTGTGAGCGGTTGGCTGAGTGGGCGAAACGTTCATGGAGTGATTTCGTGCATGATCACCTAGTAAAAGAAGCCGCCTCACATCGTGCGCGAAAGGAAGAGAAATGAGCGATTATCCAACCAGTATTAATTTGTGTGATGGGAAGTACACCATCATTTATGACTTCGCCACCGGTCAGTCAGAATGTCTGCGCTATGGGCAACCGTGGCGGCAGCTTGTGGGCGACAAGATGGTACTCGCTTGCTTTGATGAAATCGTTCGGCTCAGCGCCGAACTCGCCAAAGAGCGCGAGAAGGTGAAGGAACTAGAAGACGCTTACGACCAAGCCGGAAGGACTATACAAGTGCAAGGTAGGGAGTTGATTGCCGCCGAGTCTCGCCTTCACGAAGTAGCAACGCATTGTGCCAACAAGGAAGAGCAACTCGCCGCTGCACAGCTTGATGCTGCGAGGTATCGCTGGCTACGCGAGAACTTGGACAATACCGAAGCACTTGAGGAACTGTACGAATATCCGGGCGACATACCAACTGCGGAAGAGTTCGACGCCGCAATCGACAACGCGACGAAGGAGGAAGGGAAATGAACGAAGAACTTGAATCGCTCATCGACGATGCGGCGAAGTTGCTTGGTCTAGAAGGTACTGGGGTCGAGTACGCTGGCGGCATTTGCATAGGCTTTCGGAAACAGGAGCGTACTTTCTTCAACCCACTCGACCCAGAGCGCGGCGATCTGATGAAGGTGGCACGCGCAGGGTGGATGACAATTAGGCATGAAAACGGAACAATAGATGCGCCGATCTTCAACAGTAGCGGATTTTTCAAGCATTTGTACAACGATTACTTCGACACAGACGATTATCAATCCCTCGCCCTCGCAATTCTTCGTGCGGCGAGTGCGGTGCTGAAAGCGAGAGGAGAAGAGTGATGGACATGATTGAAGTGGAAAAGGAAATTGCAAGGGCAACTCAACAACTCCGCGCCGAACTCGCCGCCGCGCAAGCGACGATAGCGGATATGCGGGAGGCGCTAGAGGAGATCGGAAACACGGCATGCGGAGAAGCATCCCATCAGTACATCGCGCTTACTGCCCTCGCCCTCCCCACCAACCTAGACGCGCTGCATGAAGTGAGAGCGCAGACCGTGGAGAAGCTGATGGATACTCCGTTCTTTAGTGAGGACCAGAAAGAGTATCTAGCAGGTGTGGCAGCAGCACACCGGGCGATTTCCGAACAATAACAAGGATTGAATGATGAAAGCAACATTGATTTGGGCATTATGGATTGCATCTGGTGGGTCTGTTAATGGTGGTTATCTGAGACAACCGTCCATCGCGGCATATTTCCAATCTGAGAAGGAATGTGTCCGTGTTTTGGAGTTGGTACATCCTCAGACACGCTGGGCACAATGTATTCAAGCGGAGTATGTAAAATGATTTATCTCGATCTTGACGGTGTCTTTGCCGACTTTGACAAAAAGTTGAAGGAACTGAATATCACTCCTCGTCATCCAGACCGGTGGAAGGTTATTGAGCAAGTGGATAATTTCTTCCTTCATCTGCATGTGATTGATCGGTCGAAGGAACTGTTTGACACTATCTACTATGGTACACATGATAATGTAGCCATATTAACTGCAGCTCCTAAACCCACTCAGAAACTGAAAACCGCAGTTGAAGACAAAGTCCACTGGGTCCGCAAGCATCTCCATCGGAACGTGCCTGTCATCGTTACAGACGGTTGGGAGAATAAGATCAAGTATCATTATGACGGTGATATTTTGATTGATGATATGCAACGGAACATTGATCATTGGCAATCTGTCGGTGGTCGAGGTATCTGTCACGTGTCTGGTGATAATAAAACCACACTGTCTGCTCTAAGCAAATTGTTAAATAATATCTAACAAAATCAACAGTTTAGGCAGTCCTAGACATATTATTCTTTTCTGATATAATTGATTACATAATTTGGGAGATGTGATAGTGTTTAAAATGATTTTGGTGTTTATGGTTATGACTGGCACCTTGCACCTCGCATATCTGGCTTGGTCTTCCTTCACAAACAAGGAAAAGATCGGAGTCATGAAAAGTTTTGGCTATGCCGCTCTGGTATCGGCCGTTGCAGTTGTTGTTCTTTCTGTTATTGTTATTCTCTTTTAAAGGAAATTGATTATGAAAAAGTTTGCGAAGATGTCTCTCATTGCCGCTGCCGTTATGTCGACCATGGCATGTACCCGAATCGAAACCGGTGAGGTCGGTGTTCGTGTTGATATGTCGAAACAGGTGCAAGGGTCGGAGCTGATGCCCGGTTCCTGGAACCAAACCCTGATTGGTGATGTTCTTACCTTCCCGGTCAAAGACGTTACGGTGGCAATCGACAACAAGACACCGATGACGGCCGACAACTCCGCACTTGAGGACTTTGACTTCAATCTGGTCTATTCGATCAATCCGTCCAGTGTCGCCGAGCTGTATTCCAAGAAGGCGCGCTCATTCCACTATTACGATGATAAGAGCCGGGATACCTACCTGATGTTCAATTACCTGGTGACTCTGGCAAACAATGCATCATACAAGGCAGTTCGCAAATTCAAGTCACTGGAGGTTGCAGATAACCGTCAGGTCATTGAAGCAGAGATTGTTAAGACCGTTAACGATGGTCTGAAAGCAGAGGGACTTGAAAAAGACCTCCAAGTATCCGTCGTCCAGATCCGCAACATTCAACCCAACAAACAGATCCTGGCGGCTGCTACGGAATATGTTCGTAGTCAGAACGAGCTGAAGATCAAGGAAAACGAGGTCGCAATTGCCAAGAAGGAAGCCGAACGTATGGCGGCCCTGGCAAACCAATCCTCGCAGAGTATCGAGTTCATGCGTGCACAAGCAGCTCTGAACATCTCTGAGGGTGTAAAATTGGGGAAAGTTCAGACAATTCTAATTCCACATTCTATGACTATGTTTGGCGGAGTGCAAACCAACCGTTAAACTCAACTCGTTTGCAACCGGTAATTGGTGCGCCGTTATTTGAATAGCTTTTCATCAACTGTGCATATGGTAGATTATTTTCCAAACACAGTTGATGAAAATTGCCGTTGGCTATATAAAGTAAAGAGCCGCTATCATTATAAATATGGAATATTTTTGCATTTGGGTGTTTGTCTTTTTGCTGTGATCCCCTCAACCTTCTTGTTTCAATTGATTTTATTATCTGTTTTTGTTTTATCGTTAATCCCGTTTCTGGATCTATTTTTTTCAATGTTTCTTTAAGTTTCAATCCGGAAAGCTGAGCATTTGTTAACCCTGTTTCTGAATCTATTGTATTCTTTGTTATAGAACCTTTCAATCCAGAAAGCTGAGCATTTGTTAACCCTGTTTCTGAATCTATTGTATTCTTTGTGTTTGAGCATTTTATACCAGCCAATTGAGCATTTGTTAACCCTGTTTCTGAATCTATTGTATTCTTTGTTATAGATGATTTCTTGCCACCAATAATATTCGAATTATTTTTTAGCTTTGTTTCGTTTGCTTTTATCGCACCGGTTTTATACGATCCGTTTTTAATTTTGGTATCGATAGATTTTTTGGAAGTTTCTTGAGCATTTGTTAAACCTGTTTCTGGATTAATCTTTTTTCTGGCTATCGAAATATTTCTCTTGGTTTCATCTGAAATTTTTCTGCCCTTCTTTGATTTGAATTTTTTATTACCAACGTTCGGTTCTATATAATACCCATTAAGACAAAGCGGATTATCAATGTTTTCTTTAATCAACTGTTGTTCGAACCAATAAGCGTCGTCTCCAGAGTTTTCAGAGAAAAACACTGCAATAATATATGGTGTAAATTGTTCAAAAATTGGTTTAACTTTTAAAGATGATGTTTTATACTTAACTATATCTTCCTCCGGTGAAAGTTTATTTGCTTCTCTATAACCAATATAGAACTCATTTGTTTCTTGATTAATAACTTTATACACATATGGATAATTTTTCATAGGGTCTCCTGATGTTTCATATATCTATTTATAAGTTTCTCACTTTTGAGGTTCAGACGATTGTTGTTCCGTCGAACTTCAATGCACTGATGCTGGGTAAGTGATGAAACAGAAAATCATCATCGGAATTGCCTGTGATGGTTTTCGGCTGACTCAGGTCGACGAAGCAGGTAATGTGGTACAATCGTGCTTCGTTGACCAAGAAGAGACAGTGGATGAAGCAGTTGGATCATTTTTCAAGAACCTGGGTTTTGACGTTGAAGTTCAGGAGGAATATTAATGTTTAAAACAAATCAAGATAGCGAAATTTCAAAACAAAAATTTGGTGTTGGGAGTACAGTTACCGGCGGCCAACAATCGTGGTTGGTGATCGGTTCAACTGATTCCAGTGGAAAACGTGTAGGTTTGGTTAATTTGGATACATTTGAATTTGTCGGTTGGTCGAGAGGGTTTGTTTCTGATCTCAATTTCTTGACCCAACAAGAGGCCAGAATGCTCGTTGATAGTACTGTTGGAAATAAGTATCAATGGACATTTACAGATTTTGATTTAGTCTCTGAAGGATTGAAAAATGACATTACTAGATGAAATTGAAGCATTTAAGCAGAATGTTAATCCATTGATCCCTCGATATAAAGCATATATTGCAGACAAAACGATCCCGCTTGAAGACCGGATGGCTGTCTTCCGAGCTGCACCATATGAGTGGAAGGATCATCAATCGTGGATTGTTCATTTCGATTCCGAAAAGCTGTTGGAGGGCGGGGAAATCTTTTGGTATGATGATTTCTACGTTGAGCGTCATGAGACAGTGGATGTATATGACTTCATTGTTGCACGGCTTGATGATTGGCTTACTGAAAATGACTACGAACCAGAAGATATTGCAAAAATTATGACTGCATTCAAAGAAGAGATGTTGGAAAAGAATCTCGGTTCATTTGTTTTTGATTGGTAAGCAACATGATCAAGATTAGAACTGAGCGAGTAGTCTCTGTACAAGATTGGGATGAACTTGTTGAAAAAACATACAAACGACCATATTGCTTCCAACAACAAGATGGGTGTAAGGAAAGACAGCGAGTTTATATTAATGTGCCGACAAAGCATCCGATGGACTTCGAAGCAATTGAAGTTCCTGAAGAAGTCAATCATCCTGACATGGGTGTCAGTTTTGCCGCATGGCTGGAGCGTGATCCTGATAAAATGATCAAGAGTGAGCATGGATTTGACTTCACTAAAATGTGGTGGCATCGGAACTTCTATCCAGATGTTGAGATGATCATCAATGATCTATACTCCAAGGGTCTCTTGCCTGAAGGTGAACTCACAATTGATATTGATTGGTAAACTGAAATGAAAATTGAATACTATACACCAAAGCAAGCAGCTAAGCCTAACACGCACGTCCCGAAAGCAGGAACAGTGTTCAAGGTTAACAAAAACGGGCAATATGAGTATTACATCACCGTGAAGCGCAACAGTGACTCGACCGTGATTGGTGTCTCGTTGATTACTGGTCTGGAGAAGCGTTGGGTATTGGAGGAATCGGAATATAGGAAAGATTCGACTCCGTTCTATGACTGCCCTTCCGCAAAACTGTTGGTTGTGAATGAAGGCTAAGATTTCATATCACAACGGATATTGGTGGTGTCGCCGGATGGGAATTACCGGGCAAGGCACATCACCTGTATCTGCGTGGAATGACTATATATCATTGTACCGCCAGTTTGTCCGTACCATTAATGTACCACAGGATTTCATTAGACAGAGAATAAGATATGGGTAAGATTGATGTATCCAGGCTGCAGCATCAGAGGTACTATTTGTATCGGGTAAACAACCCTGGTCCAGAATCCACCGTCTCGTACAGGACCAGCACTGGCGGTTGGGATGAGGATTTCAACAAGGCAATGCTATGGAACGATATTGATGTGGCTCGTTCAAAGGGTGTAAAAGAATTTGAATCATCTGCATCATGGAGAGCAGCAACCGGAACAAAGCTGAGTTTTTGTGTTGGCTCTGTGACGGTTGAAATCAATCCGTATATTGCCCAGATTGTGGCAACTGACTTTTTGAAAGACAAAGACAATGTTTGATACAGAAAACATCCGCCGATGGAAATCACTGAAGGTGGATATTGAGAAAAACTGGGATAAGACTGAAGTCACCAGTGGAATGTATACAGGAAGTTTGATCACTTGGGCTCAACCTAACGGTCGCCGAATGCAGATTGAGGTGACTGCCAAAACAATGAAACTTTCCCAAAAGTCATACTCACCTTCCAACACAATTATCAAAGATGAGAACGGCGAAATCATATCGGAATCACTTATCAATCTGGATTATATTGAAGGACAGTTTATTCTTTATGACTTCAAGAGACTGATTAAAGCAAAACGAAAGTCCAATCTTGAAAAAGAGAAGCAGACGAAGCGAGATAAGGAAGATCAAGCAAAATTGAAAAATATCTCCGATTTTGATAGACTATTATTGGATGATGAATCTAGAAAACTATTTGAGGTAATGAAATCGTGACTGAGCTAAAAGATGCACTCAAAAAGGGCGTGGTACAGGTTACATTCACCAAAGCGGACGGAGCGGTCAGAACCATGCTCTGCACGCTGAATCCCGATCTGATCAAACAGGCGATCGGAGAATCCGATACGGCAAAGGTTAAACAGGATCCACCGGGCCTCTATACCGTGGTTGATGTTGAGCTGAATGCCTGGAGACGATTCAAAGAGGTGAATGTTGTATCATGGTCAAACCAGTGAATGTTCTGTTTTTGGATCTCGACGGTCCGGTGTTTCCTGACAGGTACATCAGATGCTGTCCGGAACAATCTGCTATTCCGCAATCGTTAAAAAACATTGAGGGGATTACATATTGGAAAATGGATCCAATGTCTGTCTCCATGCTGAACAGGCTATATGACATTCATAAATTCAAGACTGTCATCTCATCAACTTGGAGACGGTTCGTTAACAAAGAGCAGATGCAAGCCCTGTTCGCTGAAAATGACTTGGAGCTACAGCTACACGATGAATGGATGACACCAATCTCGTCATATCACTGCCGACACGGGGAAATCAAGACCTGGTTGGATATGAACGAAGTGAATGACTATATGGCAATTGATGACAACGAAAGCGGCCACCACTTGGATATCATCATGCCGGCAGATAAAATAGTCATGGTTAACATTGAATTTGGTATATCCACTGACAATTTCATGAAGATGCTGAGAATTGTCAGTAAGTGGGAAGGTATCGAACCGAAGAAAATTGTCAGAAACCTGTGGTGATAAATAGTATATGTATTGAAATTAGGATCACCAATGAAAACATATAACATACTGTGTGAAGAGTTGTTTCACCAAGAGATGAAGAGTCTGATTCATCCGGATTATCATAAATCAGCTAGATTCTTCAAATCTGGCAAAACATCCGTTGCTGACATCAAGACCAAGAAAACCACAGATCATGACGCAAAGGAGAAGATTCATAATCATCTGACACAGAACGGATATAAGTATAATCCAGTTCTGAGTGATCCAAGTATGCAGTGTTATGAGCATCAATCCGGTAAAAAGATGTGGGTCACTCAGCACAAAGGTCGAATTGTGCTAGATCATGAATGAAAAGGAAGAGAAATGTCTGAAATCTTATTGGATGTACTTCATTATATTCTTGTTGGTTTTGGTTCTATGTGGTTGCTCTGGGTTTTCTACCTGGCTGTAATGAACCTGGATCGCGCAAAGCGTGAGAATAAACTGAACCTATTTACATACATTCTCGGAGTTCCAGTTTTGCTGATTGGAGCGCTGGTTGATACCCTTGTAAATATATTCATTATGACGATCATCTTCTTTGAATTGCCGCGGGAAGCATTGGTTACCTCGCGCCTTCAGAGACACTGGAAGACAGCCCCGGAATCATGGAGAGGTAAGCTGTCAAAGAACATCAGTCGGTTACTGTTGGACAATTTTGATCCAACCGGTGATCATATTGACTAGGAGATAATATGTCAAATGCAGGTTTCCGCAGGCTCAGATATGCAATGCAAAACAGATCTGGTACAGCTGCAGCAAAATGGAACGGACCAGAGGAAAAGAAGCGCCTACCACAGGAGAAACTTGACTCATTGGTTGATGATAGCAAAAAGTATGGTGATCTGACCAGAAACAGATCAGATTTGCATGCAGACGACGTCGCATATATCAGAAGCAAGCTGAAGGAGTCATATAGACCAAAGTTTTCTGAGTTTGCAGCAGCTTCAAAGAAAAAGACACCAGACACTGTGCAGACTCATCATAAGGTCGGCGATCGTGTCTATTGTACTCAGCCTGACAATGTCTCGATCAAAGGTGGTGTTGTTAAGAGGCTGGGACGCACGATGATTCACGTTAAACATGACGGTTCCGACGAGGTATCTGCATATAGACCAGAGCACGTTCAATCTCAGAGTTATCCGAATAACTGATGTTAATGCATTCAAGATATCGACCAAGAGTATATTGGACTGACAAATTTAGTATTCTCCCTAGGAGATGTTCGGTCACTGGAGTTTCATTATTCATGAAACCTGCATTCAAAGGAATAAGAACATTAACAGGACCAGGTGAACCAATACAAGAAGTTTCTTGGGTGTCAGAAGAGTATATGACCATTATGATATTGAAAGGCGAAGTGGTAAATATGTGGGATGAAGACTTGGGTGTAACACCAGGACCTTCTACCTGATAGCTACACTGGATAACCGATAAGAATGCATTTGTTCCGGACACTTGCAGGAAGGCCCAGGAAGAATAGGCTAACATGGAATCATGACCCACAGGTAGGTTAGTTTGTAGTAAAACGACGTAAACCTTAGTTATTAAGGGTTGTATGGACGGGGATTCGATTTCCCCCGCCTCCACCAAAAGCATACTTAAAGAAAATAACGGTCTCGCAAGGGACGGGGGTCGAGTGTCCCGAGTATGCTTCTGATGGGGGCGACCAGGTTTCGACATGCGATTATATAGAACGAATGGCGTCCGGCAAAGCTAAAGCCGATAGGACTGGGATTTCTCGGTCGAAGAAGCAAAATGAAGCAAATGCAAACGATGCATTCTACGGGGAAACTCGTCTAGCAGCTTAATGCTCTAGTGGGGATTTGTAGGTTGTTCCTTATTATCCAAACAACCTACACCATTTTGATTAGAATCAATAACTTAGCACTATATTTACTTTCTGTACCATTAGGATATACTAAATAGTATAAATATATCACTAATTGGAGCATTCAAATGACCACATCTGAATATTGGCAGTGGTTGAGGGATAATGTGCAATAATGGAATTCCCAAAGCTGTTTTCTGACGATGAGTTTCCAGAACAAACTGAAACCGAAACAATCCCATTAGTTTACCCGCCAGCAAAGCCTCCAAAGGTAGAAACAGTGGAGGAGCTATTTGTTGAACTGATGGGGCTAAATAGAAGATTGTATAGGGAAGTTTGTTTGCTCTGGGGTTCATATGAGATGAACACCTGGTTTAGGAATATTCTGATCAGTGATCGGGATGATAGAAGTGGGTTTGATCCAAAAACTTTTAGTGTTTTGATCAAACTACATAAGCTACATAATAAACTGTTTGGTGAATATGAGGATTCACAGACAGATGTTTGGGGAAAAGGAAGGTAGGAGATTATGTCTCATTTGATTCTAGCATGTGATGTTACCGGTCAACCACACCAATGGCTAACCCGTGAATCTGCCGTTACACTAAAGTGTAAGGGTCTCATCTCATACGAATGGGGTGATTCTGGTACCGTTCTGCACGGTGGTATTTCCCGCATGACTGGCAAGCAATCAACTATTGATGTTCAGTCAATCATCGTATTGAAGGGAAAGCACAAGGTTGAGAACCGGATCCCATCACTGACCAACCGTAACCTATTCCGCCGTGACCTGCACATCTGCGGTTACTGCGGTCGCAAGTTTGGTGACGATCAATTGACTCGTGATCACATCATCCCTCGCTCACGTGGTGGTAAGGACATCTGGACCAACGTTGTCACCGCTTGCCGTCATTGCAACAACGACAAGGACAACAAGATGCTGGATGAATGCGGCATGGAGCTACTCTATGTTCCATATGTACCAAACCGCGCAGAGGCTTTGATTCTGGCAAACCGCCGGATCTTGACTGATCAAATGACTCACCTTCGTTCGTATGTTCCATCTGGTTCACGCGTTCATTTGATTAACTGACATGTCAGTTAGAGATATAAAGATTATTCGGCCGCGACCCAAAGGCAATCGAAAGTCGAAGTATGTATTACACTGGGACGAACAACATCATATCATGAGATATTGGAAGCACAATACAAAAACCTTCACTAACAAGAAGGATGCGGAAGAATTTAAGTTAATGCTTATTCTTCGAGGGTAATATTACACATACACAGGAGAAGAAATGAAACCAATGCTAACACAGACATATTTTGTCAGACGAATCAACAGCTCCAAGAATCCGTTTGAGCTGTTCTTGAATGTAACGCGTTACTGTGCATTCATACAGAGCAAGATTCATCAATCTTTCAATTTTGGTGATCCACTGCTAGTCACCAAGAGCCTTTAAACATTTAGCAGTAACACACACAGGAGAAATAAAATGTCAGAAAAGACACCATACGAACTACGTCTAGAAATGCTCAAAATGGCCCGCGACATGCTTGTCTGCAACTGGGAGACTCAGAAGGAAGTCACTCTCAGAAACTGGGACTTCATGGTAACCGCTGCCGAAAAAGTAAATCAGGCTCTTCCAAAAGCACCTGAACTTCCTAAGTTCCCAACACTGGAAGAAATCGTTGTTCAAGCCGAGAAGATGAATTCATTCGTTTCCGGTTTCAAAAACACCAAGTAATTGGATTCGGGGGTGAAAATCCCCCATTTATATGATGATAAAGTGGTCTATGATTAATTCGTCTGATGATACTTTGAATCGACTCAAGATATTTCGGCGTGTTTATGACATGACTGGTATTTCATTCACAGTCAAAGAAACAGAGCGATATGAAGCGGACATCCTGCGAAATCCGTTTAATGCAAAGGCTGTCGACTGCATTACACCACGAAGAATCCAACTGTACGAATTGAAGGTTATATGTGATGAGCGCCAGCTTGCCGCTTTTGCCTCTATCCTGAATGACGGCCTTCGACCGAGGTCATCATATGCAGCAGTTGAAGCATATGATAATCTGCTCTTGATGAAACGGATGGCAGGTGAATGAAACATATTAACAAAAAGTCATTCCAGCGCAGTTGTAAATTCCAATTGAAAGGTGTGAATCCATGGCGAGGTGTGCGAATTAAATTTCAAAGACATCATTCTAGTGGTAGGTTTTCATATAATGAAATTTATGGGATTCTATACTTTGAAAATGAAGACGATTACTTGATTGCAACGCTAATGCTATGAACTACTCAGACTTGGATGATTCCGAAAAGGTGCAGGTTCAAAGGGCCGTACAAAAATTCATGTATGCTCTTGATGACATGTTTGACACTAAGATGTCATTTGATAATATCAAAGACATTGTTCAGTTCAATAATGCAATTGTTGATGACATGATGCTGTCACTTTTGAAGAATGGTAACATGGGAGACACTATCAGATTTCCTGTCCAGCATCAAACCAATAGAGTCGCATTCATCAAAGCAATCCGCAAATATACAAATTGGGGTCTCTATGAAGCAAAGCAGTTCGCGGATTCATTCTATATCGGAAATTCCAGTGGCAATGCCATTACAGACAACTATTTGACCCTGGATCCCTCTATAATCAATGATGCTGTAAAGGAATTCAGAAGCATTGGTATTGAATGTGATTAAGGATCAATAACTTAGCACTTAGTGTACTTTATTTGATGAGTTGATATAATGGATTCATCGACTAAAGAAATGTGAGTGCAAAATGATCCGATTCAACAGCGAGAAGCAGCGGTTTGAAGGTATAATCAACGGTAAAGTGGTTGTCCGCGGTCGTGAGACGTACGTCAAAGACGTGCTTACGAAGCGTTACAACTATGTTGAGAACGCTTCCGTTGCTGATACCAATGTGAAGAAGGAATACTTCTCGGTTGATGAGCGCTTCCAGTTCATCGAACAATTCGTCGGTCTGGTAGCCCGTAAGGTTATCCCCTCGTTCATCGTGACTGGTGATGGCGGTCTTGGTAAGACACATACCGTTGTCAACACGCTCAAAAAGCTCGGCAAGAAGGAACTGACCATCGGCGAATGGGAAGGTGACTTTGTTGTTGTTAAGGGTTACTCGACTGCCAAGGGTCTCTATCGGACTCTGTGGGAAAACAACGGTAAGATCATCATCTTTGATGACGCTGATAGTACGTTCAAAGATCCGATCGGAGCTAACATCCTGAAGGCTGCTCTTGAGTCCTCGGACAAGCGTGTCATTTCGTGGAACGCTGAGTTCTCGGATCGTGAAGAACTGCCGAACCGTTTTGAATTCACCGGCCGTGTGATCTTCATTTCGAACCTGACCCTTGCCAAGTTCCCGCAAGCTCTGATCAGCCGCAGTATGAAGGTTGATCTGACCCTGAACATGGAAGAGAAGATTGATCGTATTGCTCACGTTTTCAACGAAATCAAGGAAGACAGTGGTCTGAAAGCTGAAGTCCTGGCATTCATCAAGAAAAATGCCAGTCAGTTTACTGACCTGAATGTCCGCTCCGCTCTGTCTGTGATCAAACTGGCAAAATCGGTTGGCCAAAACTGGGAACGGATTGCTCTGTACTCCGCTGTTGCTTAATTGAGGTGACTAAATGTCTTTGCCTGATGGATATGAAATTGTCGGTTTTCAAAAAGACTGCGTGCTTTTGGCTATCACAGCAGATGAGTTGACTCGGCGACCATTCTTGATGATTGAAGGTAAGCAGTATAATGCTCAAGCTGCCATATGTGTCAAGAATGGTGTTGAGTATCGGACATATAAACTTTCTATTCTGGATCAATAACTTAGCACTTAGTGTACTTTCCCAGATAATCTGATATACTGGATTCATCAACTAAAGAAATGTTTAGGAGTTAAACATGGCAACACAATCTATCATCGTTTACCG
>ERZ724522.539-NODE-539-length-23876-cov-16.775702_pt1 | contig 23876 bp, 30 predicted proteins | sample MGYA00376055_ERZ724522 | MGnify/ENA primary metagenome ERZ724522 (study PRJEB28724, sample SAMN07190884) | wastewater metagenome | isolation source: effluent of sewage treatment plant in Hong Hong | place: Hong Kong | collected 2016-03-17 ...
GAGATGTTTAACCAATCTCTTTGAGATGTTTAACCAATCTCTTTGAGATGTTTAATAAAGGAAAGCGAACGGTTTTGCAACACGTAATCCTTTGGCCACAGGAGCCATAGGTGGATTTACGGGGGCAACGGGAGCCACAGGAGTAGGAGGAACCACCACAGGAAGGGAAAGTGTACCAAAGGGTGGGAGATTGTATTTTTTAGCCAGAAAAAGCCCAACAGCTACAATTGCGAGAACAATCAAAAGAGTAATTGCGCTCATCTTTTCAAGGAGAGAAAAAATTTATTTCAATAATTCAATCCACAGTCGGGCGTAACGGATGACATCTTGTTTTTGAATGTTTTCGCTTTGTAGCAAACCGCGAAAAGAAAGCCAAACTGCGTCAAGGCGAGATTGTTGAATTTCTTTTTTCTCATTCAGGATCTTAATACCAATTATCAAAGCGATTGGGTTTTTGAATTGGATCCATTTCATTTTATTCACTCCGTCAGCAATAGTTGAATAGGGAAAAAGAAAACCTTTTTCACCCCCGAATGCATTGTAAAACAATCCTACCAATTCTTTAACTGTATTTTCTTGTGTAAATCCCTGCTGAGCAGCCTTGCGATAAATGATTGAGAGTTTTTCACCAGCATGGACTGCATCCAAAATAACATCGGCTTGACCTTTTTGGGCCGGACCTACACGTTCAAAATCACGAAAAGCCGCTTCATATTTAGGTTGTGCGTCAAATTCATAGTCATCTTCGTCCATTCTCCTTTGAAAGGAAAAGAAACTTTTTATTTTCAGTTCTCATAAAAATTTATTTTCAGATGGCTGTAAGTTTGGTTAAACCCCGAACGTCCCAACACTGGGAATGTTGTTACTTTCTTGTAGATAAAAATCGTAACTGTCGTCACAAAGTACCATTCGATAACATGGAATGTTATCAGCATCGAGAGCCTAAATTTGAAAGGCCAAAAGAATGTCCAATTTGTGGGAATAATTATTTAAAATATTGGCGCCCCTGTCAACCTTGTCAACATTGGGTTTGCCCCGAGTGCATTGTTCGCTCGGGGAAAAGACAATGTCCTTTTTGTCGTGTTCAATTGCAAATTCCTCGTGCATATGAATTACAAATGCGCTTCTGGGAAGGTGTTCGTCGCAAAGAAGAAGTGGCAGAACAAGAGCGATTGTCAAGAGAATTGATTGAAAGGCAAGAAGAATTGGAAGAAGTTCGTGATTTTATGAATATTCTTCTTGAAGCAGTTTTAAATTCTTTTCAAGAATATCCAGATGAATTTATTGAAGAACTTTTAGAATTAGATCAGGCTGAATCTTCGGAAGAGAATGAAGAAATTCATTTCCTTGACTCAGAAAGATAACTTTTGCTTTCTGAATTTGCTGAATCTTGAATTCCAACTCTTTTCCCGATAAAACTGGAAGTGGATGATGAACAAAGATGTGAGTATATTTCTCTCTGCGAATTTTTTCCAAGGCGAGCACACCATTAGAAACTTCATGTACCGAATAGCCAAGATGTTGTAAAGTATCTTTTAAGAGTAAAGGTGTTCCGATTAAAAGAATGGAAAGTTTTTGTTCTTGATGTAAAGGAACAGAAAAAGTTGTATCGTTTAACCATTTGACTTGAAGTTGAGGCAACCATTTTTGCCAACATGCCAATTTGAATTCGGACAATGAATCGTTATACGGTTCACGAGTAAATTTTTTGTAATTCCAAGTCACTTGAAGGAGATTACCTGGAAGTAACTTCTTTTCTTGAAAGAAGGAAAAGAATAACTTCCAACGTCTTTGACCTGAGAGGGGGGTGTGCTTTTCTTCCATAAATTCAGAGAGATAACATATGGTTTCATCCGAATCTAAACTTTCAGCTAGATATTGAGCAAATTCCACGGCGTCATTGCCCGTTAACCGGGAAATCCATTTACTCATATCGGAAGTGAGTTTAGCCATTTTATCAAGAAGAGAAAACGTTTAACCAATCTCTTTGAGATGTTTAACCAATCTCTTTGAGATGTTTAACCAATCTCCTTGAGATGTTTAACCCTGGAAGGATGTTTAACCTTTTTGCGAAAGACTTTGCCATTTTCACAACTTTCATAAAAGAAAGAACCCACTTTGATGTACCACGGTAAAATCTCAATATTATGTACCATATTAAAAATAGATTGTTTTCCAATGCGATAGACCTTTTGAAAGAACCAACATTCATTTGATACAATTGTATGTGGCTGATCAAAGGTTGTAAACTTAATACTCCCTCCCAAAGTTGAAAATTCGTTGATATCTTCGAGTTTATTTAAGATTACACTCCGAATTCGAGGTAAACCATGCTCGTCAAGTTTACCAAATAGACACCAATAATTTCCCAGGAATTCAAATTCCTTCCCTTCAATAGGAACATATGACAATCTTTTGGATAGATCATTCATTTGATCTACTTTTGCACGAATAAGTTCTTCGGTAGTATAGTATGCTATCCATAAATTATATCCTTTGAAATCATTCACGATGGCATAAAGATTCATTTTCGTTTCCTCAAGAGGAAAGGAAATCAATTTTCATTTCCAAGAACTTTTACACTTTAATCACGAAAGGATGTTTAAAAATTGATTTCGTTTCCTCTTTAGGAAACGAAAATGAATGAGAAAAAGTCTCTTCTTACTTTACCTCTTGACGTTTTATTATGGATTTTTGCCTTCCTTTCTCCCCGTGAAATGGGGAATTGTTTACGTGTTTGTCGTAAACTTCATAATTATAAAACGCAAATTTTTTGGTACACTTCTCTCTCTATTTCACAACCAGATGAAATCTCTTTTCTTAACCAACAAAAATTCTTAAAACACGCCGACTTCTGGCATTGCTCTTATTTATTAAATCGTGTAGTTCAATTACCTCGCAGTGTGAGATGTTTCTCTTCCTCTTTGAATTACTGTCAAATTAATTTAAATCGTACTCATTCTCAATTGAAATATCTGTATTTGGAAAAATCCTCTTTTCGAGGTGATTGGAGTTGGTTCCCTTCGCTCGAAAGTTTATGTATTTTTAATTATGATGAAAATGATATTAATCTTTCTGGCTTAGATCAATGTAAACAATTAAAAGAGGTCACCATTATTTCACCAACATTAATGATATTAGACAATTATTTCCAAAATCTGGAAAATTTATTGTATTTATGTATTACCGGGTTTATTATTGATGGTTGGAAGGTGAACGCTCCTCGTCTGCAAAAAATAATCGCAAAGAATCCTCCTCGGAATCTCTTCTCTCTTCCCTTTTGTACTTTTTATACATATAGAGAAGGAGAACAACTACCATAAGAAGAAAAACTTCTCTTCTCCAAGGAGAAAAGAAAATAGTTCGATTGATATTAGTTATGACCGGTGAAAACCAAATTTTTCTCCACCAATCTTGATGAGGATTGACATTAGAAGCATGGTTTGAAGTGTGAATAAACAGAAAAGAAGAATGAATAAAGGTTCGATAAGAGTCGAGTAAAATGTCGAAAGGAATTTCCTGATGAGAATGGAGAATTTGTTCAATTGTTTTTCTACGAATTAAATAGCAGACACTTCCATGATTGTAACCATAAGTTCTGACAATTCGAGGACAATCTGTAAACTCTCTGCGACTCCATGGTCTTAGAATATAACCTCCCAAAAAGAGAACATCCCAATCATCTCTCTGATACCATGTTTCCAAATCTTTGAGCAAAATAGAAGGTATCTCTGGTAACCAGGCAAACAAATTGTCTTCACAGATAAAACAAATCTCTTCTTTTGTTTGAAGAAATTGTGTAAACACTGCAAGATGACTTGATAGACAACCTTTCCATCCAGGAGATTGCCGTTGAAAAGTGTGAACTTGAAAGGGGAGATTGTAATGTGTTAATTGGGCTTGTGCATCTTGACTTCGTTCAGGAGTTTCTTGTAACGTAATCAAATGCACAAGCGGCAACATTTTTATTTCTTTTAAGGAAGAGAAAATTCTTTCAAATGGAAGCAATTTTATTGGGAGTGATTGTTCTGGGAGTCGTACAAACTGCATTCCGCTATTCCCAAGAAGGGGACATTCTAACTGCTTTGTCAAAAAAGAAGAAAATCTCTTCACTCAATGAGAAAGAAATTGTTGATCGCTTACATTCAATTGCTATTTATGGGCAAAATTATGTCAAATGGAATAACTCTATGTTGTTGGCTCTATTTACTGGTTTAATTCTATTTCGTTTATTACAAGTCGAATTTTCTTTTTCGCAATATTTAATCGTCGTCGTAATCCTCTTTTTGTCAAATGATTTGTGTAATCGTTGGATTTCGGCTCACGTCAGTTCAGCGATTACAGCAGAAGCTAACATGTTGTACGGTCAATATGGTCAAGCGACGGCGGATAAAAAATAAGAAACATTTCTTTTTCTAAAATCATTTAAACATTGAAAGTATGTATACTCAGAAGCAACAAAGGATTTCCCTTTGTCAGACAAGTCTTCAAGAAGGAGATAAATGGAAGAGTCGGAATGGTATTTATTTTGAAGATTGTAAAAATAGCGGTACCGGAGGTTTTCTTTTTTATGAAAATGGAGAATTCTGGTTGGGTAATGGAATTCTCCAAAACTTCCCAAAATATATTCAAGTCGATCGACAACGGGGAATTGTAATAGGTTCGAAAGTAAAACAAGAATTGCCAGGATCTGTGATTATTGGTGACGATTCGGGAGAAAATCTCAACTTTGGAACAGATTTACTCTTAATGGGAAGAAATGTAGGACGAGAAATTACTGAGACCAACAATGTTATCGCCATGGGTGCAAATGCCATGAAAAAGGCTAGTGCTATTGGAGATTCAATTGCTATGGGTACAGATGCTATGGGAGAATGTGAAGTCTGCGAATTAAATTTAGCTCATGGAATGAAGAGTTTGTACCGTGTTGCGGGTAATTATAATATTGGAATTGGAATTCGTACAGGAGAAAATCTCGACTCTGTACTTTCAACTTCCAATTCATTATTGGGTCGGGAAGTGCTTCGTGATTGTAAAGGTACTTTTATTGACATTTTGGCCATGGGTACCAAGGCTGGTGAGCATCTTGAAGGTAATCATTTCCACTCTTTCTACGCAGGAGATTTTGCTGCCGCTCAAATGAAAGCTAAAATTGCCTCCACTCATAACGTAGGTATTGGTTCTCATGTCTTGGAAAATGCGACCGATGTCTCTGAATCAGTGGTAATGGGTTGTTTTGCAGGTAATCGTGGTGCAGGAGTTCGCGCATTAGTAATGGGACCTCGGGCAGGTCATTCAACAAGTGGAAGTTGGCAAGGAGATATTTTATTGGGTGATCGGGCTGGAGCCTTCCGCCACTTTTTTGAATCGAATGAAGTAATTATTGGTTCAGAAGCTGGTATGTCAGGTAGTGGAGTGTTTAACAATCTTATTGGAAAGTTAGCGGGAGCTGGGTTAGTTGGAGCCAACAATAATGTAATGGGAGCCAATGGTGGTTTTAATTTGGTAGGAGATGATAATATTGCATTTGGTCCATTTGCCGGAGCGGAAATGACTGGTTGCGGCAATTTGGTTTGCGGTAAAGGGCAAGGACGAGGTCTCATTGGCAATTTTAACATTTTACTTGGTGAAGGTCCTGAAATTTGCGAAAAACTTTCTCACACTATTGGAATTGGTCAAAAACTTCGTTTAAGGGGAAAGAATGGAATTGCTATTGGAAATGGAGTTTTCTCTGGAGCGCAAGGTGAATTGAATGGTGATCTCGCCGTGGGACAATTTGCGGGTCAAAATCAAAATTTGCTTGAGGAAGAGAGAAATCTTTTATTGGTGGGTAATTATGCTGGTGCGGCCTATCCTAATATTCCTGGAGGTGTTAACTCGTATGATGTAGCCATTTTTGGTCATGAAGCTGGTCGTACGGAAAATCAAATTTTCCAATCGGTTGCACTCTTTGGAAATAAAGCTGGAAGTTTTGCCTCTCGTATTATTCGTTCAATGATTGCCGGTCCAGGAGCTGGAATTGGAATGGATGGAGAGGATTGCACTTATCTTGGTTATCATGCTGGTTTTAATGTGAAAGGTGACCGAAATATTCTAGTGGGAAATCTCGGAGAACAAAATCCTGTCTTAAATGATACTTTTGCAGTTGGAGTTGAAAAAGCCGTCATCCAAGCCGATTTGCAAAAAGGTAACGTACTCGTAGGAAAAGATAAAATCAGATCCAATTGGAGTGATGGAGAAAATGGACTCGCGTTAATGGAAGGTAAAGCTCCTCGTAACGTAGACAGTGATTTGGTAGTTTTGACTTTGGAGAGCGAAAAAATATATGCCACTTCCAAAGAACGAAAGACCGTATTAAATTACCCATATCGATTTGTGTATGATGGAGAAGTGACTGCTTTGAAATATTTGTTAAATACTACCTTCGACGGAACAACTTGTATTTCTTATAAGTTCATTCCTCATAGTAAACTCGACTATTTCGCCACCGGCGAATTATTGTTACATGTTGAAAAAGGAGTAATTTCAGTTTCACCATTAGCCAACCCCAAATGGAAATTGGAGTTTAGTAACAATATCATGATTTTATCAGCAGTGGGAGTAGGCAAAGCAATTGTTTATTTTGAAGTTATTGGTGAACATTTAATGAAAAGAATTGAAGATTAACACTTAAAAGGACATAAAAATTGATTTTTCTTTCTTCTTTTAAAAGAAGAAAGAAAATAGTCTCATATTCTTTAGTTTTGAAATGTCTTTTCTTCGTATTCAAGATCATTTGATTGATGTTAACTCAATCAGTTTCGTCGAATTGTCTGAAGAAGAGAAGAGAAATATTATAGTTTATTTTAAAACGGAATACGACGAGAATACTCGTCCTGACACAGATTTGTTGAAAAACGCAAAATTTTATCATTACGCAGATGCAAAAACAGCACAAGAAGAGTTTGAACGAATCTCTCGTCTCTTGAATGTCGATCGTGACTGTATCATGTATCATATTGTTGAAGAACATACAGGAAAATGTGTTGAAAACCAGGCGAATAAAATCCGCAAGCACTATCCCGTACTTGATAAAGTATTTGAAGAGTCAGATAAGCAGTTTCAAGACGTTTTCAAAGAAACAAAAAAATGGCTGCAAGAACGGAAAGAAAAGGTGACTGCCAATACCGCAGAGAAAGAAGAGGCAGAAACTCCAAGGGTACATAAACGAGATGCCACAATGCTACAACCGAACGAGGTCGAAACACCACAACCAAATGAAAATGATGATAGATTATCAGTTAATTTGTAAAATTGAATTTCTTCTCTTCGCGAAGAGAAGAAAAATAAACTTTTTTCATCTGGATTGAAAAAGCTCAATTATTGTGAAATGTCAATTACAATCAAAATGGGAGAGGAAAAAATAGTGTTTCCTTGTGAAAATATTCTATCGATTTCTCTTAAAGGTAAGATAGTTTCATTTATTTTCAAACAATGGGATGCACGCCAAGAATCTTTTGCTCAATATCAGGCTGAATGTGCAACGGAAGCAATAGCTCGAGAGATGTTTAAGATTTCTCAACGAGAACTTGACAATTATTACAAAAAATAAATTTCTCTTTGCGAAGAGAAAAATTGATTTTTCTTATAAAGGAAATGGATAATAATCAATTCTGTGGATAACATTTTGATATTACTCTTTTCGATGTCTTTTATTTGTTTTCAAAATCATACAATTCTTACACACAGTGTGAGAGGATTTTCTATCTACAAGGGACAACTTGCTTTTCCCGTTGTGGGCAGTTCAGGAGTGATTGAAATCACTTTCAATCAATGGGATCCATCGATCAAGGATTTTGCTAAGCAACACATTAGATACTCTGACTATCAAGATGCACAGAAGGAATACGAAGTAGCTCTAGTCCAATTGCAAAAGTCTTCAGTCCAAAAGAATTAAAAAATGATTTTTACTTTGCGAAGTAAAAATAGAACCACCTTTAATATTACAATATCTTTTTCTCTTTACAAAAAATTGATTTTTCTTGTGGTGGAGTTGAATAGCATCAATTCTTTGCATTAAAAAATCAACATTTTAATACCTAATGTCTTTCATTCGCTTTCGAAATCATGCTTTTTCGGCAGACAGTGTGTCAAAGTTTGAACTCAGGGAGATGAAAGCTAATCCTCCAGCCACGCAAACCAAAGGACAAATTTGGATTACTTCCAATTTCAAAAATAGTTATACTGACGATTGTGAATGTTGTTTTGTTGAGTATGATAATTATCAAGATGCACAGAAAGAGTTTGAAGAAGCTCTAGTCCAATTGCAAAAGGCTTCAATTCAGAAGAATTAACAATAATTTTTACTTTGCGAAGTAAAAATTGATTTTCCCCACAAAGGAATTGGGTAGTAATCAATTCTGTGAATAAAAGTTCAGCATTTCAATACCTGATGTCTTTCATTCGCTTTCAAGGTCGTGTAATTCTACTACATAATGTGGTAAGCTTTTATCTAGATACATTTGATAACAGCTCTTTGAACATCACAGATAAATATATACTAAAATTATTAAAAAATTCGCTAGAATTCCCCCTTGATGAAATCAAGGATGATGCTCCAATCTTAAAAAATGGAGGAAAGATTGTCGTTATTTTAAATCAATTGAATGAACAGAATAATTTCATTTGTCAACACATTCTTTACAAAGACTATCAAGATGCAAAGAAAGAGTATGAAGCAGCTCTAGCCCAATTGCAAAAGTCTTCAGTCCAAAAGAATTAAAAAATGATTTTTACTTTGCGAAGTAAAAATGAAACCTTCTAATAATAGAGATGTCTATTTGCCTTCCTTCTAATGGTAAAGGAGATTTAATTATAATTCCCCTGACAGAACTCAAATATCTTGAACTTAAAGATAAAGAGTTAATTTGTTCTCTTTACTCTGAAGATAAAAAAGTCAAAGCTTCCTTTGAAGACAATAAAACGAGAGACAATTGGTATCATTCCATTGTTACACAATGGAATGATCATCTTCAAAAAGTTAACAAACATTTTATCTCCTTGGGAAAAGATTTGATTGTCCCTCGCGAATGGGTCACTTCAATTGAATCCAAACAAAATGGAACAAGCGGTGTTGCTCATACAATACTCATCTCTTGGAAAGATGATACGGGGAAATATTCATCTTTTACCTATTCATTACTTGGTGAGAAAACAAAAGATGAATTGATGGCTTCTTTTATATCCAAAGTAAACTTCCTTTAAAATGGTTACATTAAATTAAATAAACATGCTGACCAAAATGGACTTGGTTTTGGAATTAAAAATAATTTAATCTCAAAATAAGCAGAAAATTGATTTTTCTTCCCATCTTTGTGAGAGAAAATTACTTTTGATCACAAACTATTTCCACAATGGGTCGCGGACTAACTTGTACTGAACGTTGTAAGTGTGATTGCGAGTGTGAATCGCTCGGTGTGTTGTTTACTTTTATTGCTTGGTGCGTTGGTGTGATCTTGTTGATTACCTTTTCTGGACTTGTGGTAGCTCGTGACGCTGAAATGAAAGATTGGGATCATTGCACTTGTTTTCCTCCTTTGGCTAACATCAAATTTGAAGGTTCCGATTCTATTGCTATGCGATGGCTTGGCGAATGGACCTTTCTTTGTGGTGATCTGAATGGAACAGTCACCAATCAATATCCAGCTTTGGATAGTTTGTACTGGCTTGGTGCTCAAACTAGATCAAAAGTTCAAAGTAATTTGGCGTCTGTCCAATCAGTTCAAAGTATCGATTGTCAAGTAAACACTGAAAGAACTAAGTCTTTCACAAACCGAATTAATTATGTGGGTTGGTCGGCCGCCCTAACTATAGGTATTATCCTGTTGATCATAACCATTGTCTTTGTTGTTTGGGCATTCCGAAAATGAAAACTGATTTTTTCTCTCTTCCTCTCGAGGAAAAGAGACTTTACACATTAATTCCTTTTATATGAAAATTTATTTTCAATTTCCCTTTTGGGATACAATTGATGAAAATGGAGTTGATCATTGGCCATTTGTTGAATCTCCAAGTTGGTTGCTTGACATCTATGTTGAAGAAAACGAAAACATACTAGCTTCCTTCTCAATTGATCTCGAAGTAGACGAGAATCAATTTGAAAGAAAAATTGCAGAAATGGTGCTTGGCTATTATCAGCAAAATTCATCATTGATACAAACACAAGATCAGCCAGTTACAAAAGAATTTATTACCAAGTTGAGGGAAACGGTTGATTTTGGTTCCCTCTTGAAAGAACATTCACTTGATTTTTTTGTGACTGATAAGGAGTTAATTCGCTCTCTTTCTCAAAGCCTCACACAAAAGAAAGAAAATGAAAAACTTCTTGCTGAAATTATCGAGAAAGTGAATGTCTTTTCCAAGTCTCAAAAGAAGAGTACCTAAATTTTGTTTAACTTTGCGAAGTTAAACATCTTAAACCCACATACATAAAAATGTTTAAACAAATTTCCTCTCTTTAAAAGCTTCTTTGAACATGATGAATATCTCTCCAATTATTTGGTTTCATTCAAGGGAGGCATTTTTACCAGAGTCGGCAGACAATATGATTGCTCAAGCTGAAGTGTGGACAGCAAAAGAAAAGATTTCTTCGTTACGGGAGGAAAAAGATCCTGTTCAAGCTCTTTTACAAATTGAGGAAAAATACAAGGGGCAAAAAATCGCTTTGAAACATACTTCTTTGGAAGGAAGTCTAGCAGCTCCTTTATACTACCGAGTTGACAAACGAGATCCCCAATTTATTCGAGTTGTTTTCTTTTTATTATTTCCTTTTAACGGAGATCTTTCTATCTGTGGAACTCCGAGTTGTCGTTGGATTTCAGCTGGTGCTCACCAAGGTGATTTGGAAAGATTTAGTCTTCTTCTTGATCCACAGACAATGAAAATTACCAAAGCTTATTTTGGGGCACATGGATCAAAAGATGGTTTGTGGAAAAATGGAGAAGATCTTGAGTATGAAGATGGTAATCCAGTGATTTATTGTGCTTACGGTTCACACGCTTTATATCCAACAGCTGGCACTTGGTATCGTTATTTCGGAGTAGCCAACGATGTTACCGAAAAAGGTAAAAAATGGCAACCAGAATGTATCGAGATTGAGGATGATTATCCTGAATGGCAAAAATTTAGCGGGGCTTTAGGCTGGCCTGACCACTCTTCATTTCCACGAAGCCATTCAGCTTGGGATGAAGATCCGGTCGTTTCATCAAATAGTTGGAAGAGATGGTTCGGGTGTTAATACTATAAATTAATTATAACTTCGCAAAGTTATAATATCTTAGGTTTCTTCAAACTGTTAGAGCGAAAAGATAAGCAGTTTTTTGGTTCAAATGGCGGACTCAAATCTGTATCTAGGTAATCGACACAAAAAAGAGTATCCGGTTTCATATTTCGAATGGCGTTTTCAAACTCATCATCACTTTCTTCACATTCATCAATTATGAAATATTTTTTGTTTCCCCTTGAAATAAACCAGGTATAATTTACATCATCTCTTTTTGAAAGATTTTCTTGAATTTGTGAAAGATGTTCACCTGGTTTCATCCAAATATAACCATATCTGACAGATCTATCATCAAGTTCAGGGAGATCAAGTTTACGATATGGTTGTCCAGGACGAAATTCATCATCTTTTGATGGAAAAAAGAGAGAAGGTTCATAATAATCATCAGGATTAAAACAAGCAAAAATCTCTGGAATAGATCCGTAATCATCTGGATAGTCGCCGAGATCACAAATTTTCTTTCCGTCAAAGATATACAAACTATCCATTTGATAAAATCCGCGACATTCATCATTTTCAGGAATTTCAGATCTTCTCATTCCCCAGGAAGGACATTCTTCGAAAGAAACAAAATCACCTCTTTGAATGGGCAATTTCTTTTCTTGAAGTTCTTTTAGAGCAGCTTCCAAATCTTTTTCTTGAATGTCCCAACTATCACTGTCCCATTTTGTTTCAACTTGAACAAATGTTTTCCAACACACACTAATTTGACGGGGAATTTGAAGTAGTTCCATCTCACTTGCTCTCCAAAATGTTAATATATTTTAAGTTAAACCAACTTCAGTTTGCTTAAAGAAATCAATTTTACACAATGAATTCTCTTCAAGTTTGTAGTATCGATGTGGGTACAAGAAATTGTGCTTTTTACATTGAAGAATTCTCTCCAACTACTTCACTTTTTACAGGAAAACGTATCTTTTGGGAAGTCGTTGATTTTGATGGACACGGAGAACGATACACTCAACTATTTTCTTTTTTAATCTCTCATTTTTCCTTTTGGATAAAATGTAGTGCCATTATCATTGAAAGACAATTGAATATTAATCCGAGTGCACAATTAATTCAAGGATGTTTGTTTGGATTTTTTAAATATTATTTTGGACCATTCAAATATATTGATCTCTTTTCCGCGGCTAATAAAACTCGTTTATTGGATGCTCCTAAAATGCCCAAAAAGAGTGATCGAAAGAAATGGGCCGTCAACAAAGCCTTTGCTATTTGTGCTGATCAGAATGATTTCGAGGGGTGTAAGAAATTGTCTTCAGGTAAAAGAGACGATTTAGCTGATTCTTTTCTTCAACTCAAAGCATTCCGTAAATTATATCAACTCTTTCAAAATTAACCTCGCAAGGTTAATTTCCATTTTCTGAAAGGTCTTTTTCGAATGACCCATTTTCGTTGAGCCAAAATAGTTCTTTCTCTATTTCTCAACATTTTTACATTGTTCGTACATGTTTCAGTGAAACATTTCGGAAAAAAGGGAGATTCCAAGCGTGAGAGAAATTGGAGAAGATTACGCATCGGTTACTTCTCTTCACAAAGAGAAGTAAAATTTATTTCATTTTTCGGGGACCCTTTGGAATAAGATCCAAAATAATGTTATCGAAATCTTCTTGGACCATATTACGCCTGGCTTTTTGAATAAAAGGAAAGATGTATCTTGACCACCAACGATTGACTTGAGAAGGAGTCATTCCAAAAATTGGACCAACACTTTTTAAAGGAAGCTTTGGATTGGTGATAATAACATCAAAGAATTTTCGTAAAGCTGATAAAGACATGTGGTCAACATTTCGCCGGTCAGCTCGATTGAAAATATTAAATATTTCTGCACGAGTGATAATAACATTGTGTTCTTGAAGGATGTCTCGTTGAAACTGTTCGAAATCATTGTTGAAACCCTCTTCTCTTTGTCGATAAAAATTTATAATTTTCTCCACAATTGTAGGGGAATATTTGTAGGAAGTTTCGAAGGTAAAAGCTGGAAATGGTGTACGAGTGAGAATACACTCTCGAAGAGTCTTAAAAAATTCTTTTTTACCTCGAGTGTAATCATCTCCCCGAGATGACCATTTTGGAGCTCGTTTTACTTCTGTCTTTTCAGAATTGTTGTCTTCTGAATCTTTAACTTCATTTGAAAAGAAAGAATCGACATCTTCTTCAATTTTTGTCTCATCAGAAATTTTAACTTCTGTTGAAACTTCTGTTGAAACTTCTTCTTCAAAAGACCACCCTCGCTTCAAATGGTCAACAGGGATGGAAAAGGCTGCGTATTTTTCAACTAACTGATCGTTTTCCTCCATCTGACTCTCAGATATCGTTTCTGTTTTTTCTCTTGTTACCAGAAAGAAAATTCAATTTTTCAAAAAATTGAGTTGTGATTAAGGAAAAAATAACATAATATCAATTATCGAGGTAATGTTTTCATACATTCCAAAAGCTTATCCTTTACCTGAAGGAAAATTTACTGATGTACTTTTTTATTATGCAGCCTTTTTTCGAATCCGTGTTCCAGTCAATGAACTTACTGTTCAAAACGGTATGATTGCGCCATATCGGTCAAGTTCGGGAAATTTGGCAATTCATTTATACCGGATGTGTGGAGTTATTGACGAACAAATTATCATTGATCAACGCGTGGTCATTAATCGAGAAGAACATGAGAGAGATCCTTTGAAAACAATATTTCGCATTGAAACTTGGGAAGGTAAAGAAGAGGTTTACTATTGTGATGTTAACCGTATAGTAAATTATACAATTTATAAACCACTGCTTCACATTACAGAAACAAATATTAAAAAGTTAATCTTAACTGCAAAATCAATCTTCGATTTAAATCGGCTATATTCATTATTTGAATCATTTCCTCTAGTCGATCAAGATGATATTGAGAGTGTTTTAGATATGAGAGAAAATACTTCCGATATGATTCGATTTCAACAAAGGGGATGTTTTCCACCAACAATTTCATTAGATGGAGAATATACTCATCTTCACTTTAATTTTTGGCCCTCTGGATTTAAAAATCATTACTTATTTTTCCTTGTGCGAAATATTCAAATCAAATGTCCCTTTTCTTTTGAATATTGGGTAGATTCCAATTTTCCTTTAAGATCAAGTATTCCCCGATCTCAATTAACTTTTTCCAAAATTGAACAAAAGGGGAATACCCTCGTATTATTTCCTGAAGCCTGGGATTTACGATCTTCTTTTACTTTAACATTAAAGGTAAAAAATTTACATTTAAAAGATATCTATAAGATTGAGTTTGAGAGTGAAATGATTACGGGAAGTGAACATTTAGAAGAATTTATTGAAGATCTGGATGGAACTTTCACTCTTGATTGGAAAAAAATGAATCGACAATTACAAATGAATGGATAAAAAGGTAACTGTACAATGTAATGTCACTGAAAACTTTATCATTGAATAATGGACTTATTCAGACTATATTTCCGATCAAAAGTGAAATGCCTTCTTTTCTATCATATCAAGACTACCTAAAATATTTATACACTCTTCGAAAAATAAATAAACTGTATGGTTTTGGCGATTGGCTTTCTTCAAAAGAAAATACACTTATTCCTCTAAAGAAGGAAGAATGTCGCATTTTTCCTACACATATCTTTTTTGAGAATACTTTTTTAGATAGTTTCTCAGCAGCTCTGAATCTTCCCTTTATGGTTTCTACATCTCATAGATTCGCATCTTTATTTTTTGAATTCGATTTAACTTCATATTTCAAACATGTAATTTCATCAGTGATTATCACTTTACCCTTCAAAGCTCGGTTACTTCGACAGGACATGGTGGAAAAGTCTTTTTCTCAATGTTTAAGGTCGCAATTTTCTGTCGAGGTAATAAACAATGAAGAGACGAAAGGATCAGAGACGAAAGGATCAGAGACGAAAGGATCAGAGACGAAAATAAAATTGTTTTCAAATGGTTGGTTATTTGACAGTCAAAAAATGGAATCCTGCAAATTGAAGTTTTGTCTTGAAGAAGATATTCCAATGAATCTATTTCATCATATTCATTTTCAATATTTAACTCTTGCACACTCGAAGGACGAACTTGAAATTCAAAACCTTGCTATCAAATTGGAAATGAAACACGATGATGAGTTTGTCGAACTCTTTGTCTATTCAAATAGTGAACTTTATAGTCTCGATCGATGTAAAAAATGACTTTTTGAATTTCCCATGATATTCAAAATGGATAGGATTAAGCTCTTTTTGAAGAAAATCTTTACACGTAATACAAAAGATGAAGTCAAAGGGATTGAAGTACAACAACCTGAACTAAAACAAGTTGAGACATTTATTGAACAAGAGCTGCAAGAATTTAAACATCTTGTTGAAGAGAAAGTTGTTGAAGAGAAAGTTGTTGAAGAGAAAGTTGTTGAAGAGAAAAAACTTTCCGTTGAACAAAATCTTCAACAACTCACCTTTGAACAAGCTCTTGAACAAGGTATTTTAAATTCTCTTCAAGATCAAAAGTTTATTCAACAACTTGAAAAAGAGAAAAATCTTAAAAGATATATTTCACTTCGCCTTTTAAAAAGAAGAAATGTTTATTACATTATTCTGTACAAAGATCCGATTACAATGTATAAATTGGTGAGTGTGATGAAAAAGGAATCTTTTCAAAAAGAAGGTTGGTACTTAGATTTAAATATAGTTGGTCTTTTGGAACTTCGCATTTCTGGCTTGGATATTCGTTCAGGTGTCGGAGGACAAATTTGTACAGCCGATAATTTACAAGAGAAAGAAAAATATTGCGTTGGACGTGCCGTGGTAACTGGAGTTCAATTTATCGGAAAAAGTGCTACTATTTTAACACATATGGTTAAGCTTTTTAAAATTGGGGAAGTAAAATGTGTCAGCAATTTTGATGAAAAGTTTGTCTATACTCTTGGAGAGGAAGTTGTAGAAGAAAATTTTGGTCGACCAGGTCATGGTTGTATTCAAGGAATTCATTGCTTTTTACGAAAAGAAGACACAGCTCAATATATTTTAACTGGATTTACTGGAATTGACTGTCATAAATATCCTTTTCTAACAGAAAAATTTGAAGAGTATGATCGGTGTGAAAGAAAAAATATTAACACTATCCAAGAAAAAGAAAGAAGTCGACCGCCACCGATGTTTGAAGTTTCAACCTTGGATGAAAAAAGATACCAAGAAATTCGCGCCTTGTATTCAGCTGCTTTCAAGGGAAAGGGTTTGCAACAACTATTAACCATTCCGAAGGATGTTTAACCCCGAAGGATGTTTAACCAATCTTCAAATAAACTGAAATCTTTCTTCACAAAGAAAGATGTCAACTCTTTGGTTCTAGATGACAGTTGAACTTATTCTCGGTATTGTGTATAATATTTTAAGTCTGACATATCGAGTACCTCAAATATTTAAAATGATTCGAACAAAAAAAGTTCGTGATGTCTCAAGTAAAATGCTATTTCTTCAATCTTCGAGTTATGTTGTTAGTACTGCATACGGTATTTTAGAGAATGATTGGGTGTGGATTGTTTCGTCCTCATTAGCATTTACACAAAATGTAATTATTTATATACTTCGTTGGTGGTATTTACGCCCAGGTATGCCGCGATTTTCTTTTGAGAAGGAGACACAAACTCTCCTCGAACTGAAGATCGAGTAAGTTTTTGTAAAAAGTTTTGCGCATGTTGATATAAATCAGCAAAATCAATAGTTTTTTGTGCCAGAATTATTCGTAAGATACGGTAGCGAGAATATTCGATAGCATATTCTACTGCTTTATAATAAAAATCAATTGGAATGGAAGGAGTTTCATTCCAAAATTCCAATTCGAGGTGACAAAACCAAGTTTGTCCGTATTTAATGGCAACTTTAACTGCTTCGAGAGAAGTGGGATAGGCCCCTGTCTTCAATGATAAAATTAAAGCTTGAATTGAACCGATTGAATCTGCAAGGTGGAGAGCATTCTCTTTCTTTTGTTTTGTAATCCAATCGAGAAAAAGAGAATGAATTTTTCTTCTTTCTCTTCGCGGAGAGTTTACTCTTTTTTGTAAAAGAGTCGGCATATCTGTCTCTTGCAATGAGAGAAGTTGTTGTTTGACCCATGGAATCTTCTCTTCAATGTGCTCAAGAGTTTGAATGAGAAAAGACGTAACTTGATCCATACTCTCTTTCTCGAGAAACTTTTTATTTCCGAGTAAATGATTCGTTCACTTTTTTCTCAAAAGAATATTATTTCTTTGAAGAGTGTTTTTAATCTTTCCTCGCGAGGAAAGATTAAAAATAAACCATCTCAGCTTTCTTTGCCTCCTTTGGAGGTTGAGCTTTCTCTAAATCAACTAGAATCTGTGACATCCCACTGCCAATGGGTAAGACTTTACCTGTCATCAAACAACCGTCAATTCCATTTGTTTCATCAACTTCCGATTGAATCGTGGCCTGAACTGAATTTTTTAAACATTCTTCAAAAGCAATCTTTGACAAAGCTTGAAATTCTTCAAAGGACATACCATGTCGATTAATTGCATTGATATATCCGTTTTGTGTCATATGGCGAACAATCAATGAAATGTGCGCAGGATGAATAAAAACATCATTTTCACATTTGACTCGCCGGAGTTCTCCAATTAGAAATTGGATAGTAGCCTCTAAACCCAAAATTTCATAGATATCCCAAATATTATCATTTCGAGTTAGATATGGATTAGCATCAGGGTGAGATAATAGGGAAATTAGAGTTCCTCCATTTCCTTCGTAGACCCAACCATCAGGGGTTTCCTTTCCAAAAGTTAATTCTACTCCAGGAATACCCGAGAGATGAATCTTCTCTAATTGAGGGAGAACAATTTTGTATAAATATTCCTCTTCTATACATTTTCCCATTAAATATTGTGCATCATTGGCAAGATTTGACATATCTACAATGACTTTCAATAAAGGTGGATTTACATGACTGCGAAATCGGTAAGACAGTGAACTTATGTGGGAGTTTAACTTAGTAACAATTTTCTCACAGGTTAAGTTATTCTTTAACATTATCTCAGGATCAAGAAAGAATTCAATCGACCATTCTTTAGTTTGAGAAAGAGGTTGATCAAAAAGAAGTGCAAATTTCTGTTCCCATTCGCTTGGTACTGCGTGAACAAAAACATATCTTTGAATTAAATCTTTCATTGAAATTGAATTTAATGAAATTTTCTCTTGAAGTTCTTTTAAAGAAGATACTTTCTCTCGAGGAATGAATTGAAAGCAAATAATTTTCGGCGATTGACTGGCATTGTAAATTTCAGTCAAGCGAGTTAAACCGGCTGACAGATTTTTCTCCAATCCGGCTGTATGAAAAGAACTTAATCCATCTTGTGTAATTGATTCCATCGTTTGACTCGCCCAAAAACCAACCGGACTTCCAGGTTCAGCTAAGCTTTTAATATATTTTTTCTCGACTGCTTTCTTAATAAGAGGTATGGTTTGTGGATATACTTTGATATTCATTTGATTGTAAAACATTACAAACACATATTGTTGATGTTTCTCCAAAATGTCACGAGATAAAGTCTTCGGAAAAGGAAGATCTTGGAGGATGAATTTCTTTTCCTCATCGGTCAAGTAGCGGGCCATTACTTTTTCTCTTTTCGAAGAGAGAAAGTATCAATTTTTTATATTCTCTGTAGAGAAACATTTATCTCCTTTGAGCCAATCCGGTTTTTCCCTGAATAAATTCCAAATATCCTTGGGTTGATCGAGGCCCATCGTACTCGATATATTTCCCTCTGTGATACAGAATAAAGGTAGGAAACCCTTGAAAGGAAATGCCATTTTGAGCTAATACACCTTTCATCATTTCCAATACTCCCTTTTGTTCAGGTTCATCGGGCAAACCATTATTGGCGATTGCGGCCACCACGACTTTTCCCGATCGATTCATTTGATTTGCAAATGCGAGAAAATCTGGTTTTGCTTTTAGACAATGTCCACATTGGTTGGAATAAATCATGATAAAAATAGGTAAATTTTGTAGTTCTCTTCGAGTCGGAACAATTTTACCTTGAATAAAATTCTCCAAACGGAGATGAGGAATATTGAGAAAGGGATCACTCATTTTTCCAAGAGGAAAATATTTTTAAAATTCCTTTTCTTTCCGCTCGCTTGTTGAAAATCAACACTCAAAAATTTTATGAGTACTCATCCAGAAAAGGGGAAAAATTGAAGAATAACGAGATTTTCCAGGTACCCTTCGTGGTAGAAAAAATTGATGAAAATCGCGATTTTCATTCAAAAAATTACTCGGAAACGCGTGGAATTTTGCGATGGAAGACGTCGCAATGGAGGAAAAGGACGAGCTAAAACAACTCACCGAAGAGTTTTGCACTCTCGCACTTGATGAAACTGCCGAAAAAAAGATAGAACCAATCTTGGAAAAGTTTGAACAATCAAAGAAGACACATCAACAAGTACTTGATGTTTGGAAAGTAATTTCGCTCTTTTTTCGAGATCGCGGTTTGATGTATTCTAAAATAGAGTCGTATGATCACTTTTTAGAACATACCGTTCGGTCCGTCTTTGCGCAAGTACAACCCATTCAGGTTTATGATCACAAGGCTCAGATGATCTATCGTTATCAATTTGGTAACGTGTATTTTCTACCTCCTCCTCAAATGCCAGACGAATGTCGTCAACGAGATATGACTTATTTACTTTCAATTCATGTTGACATTCATCGTTATCGCTATCATGTCAATGGAATTCCCATTGATCATCAATCTTTTCCTGCACAGAAAGTATTTACTTTACCTTTAATGGTAAAAAGTAAATATTGCCATTTGGCAAATAAAAGTGAAGAAGAACTATTCCATTTAGGAGAATGTGAATTTGATAAAGGAGGTTATTACATTATTAATGGAAATGATCGCTGTATTGTTATCAAAGAAAGAGATCCCAACAATCGGGATTATATTCGCCCTTCACCACCTGCCTACAAAGGAATGATTGAAGTTCGCTCAGTCATTATTAATAATACGAAACCTCATATTTTACGTTTAATGATAAAAGCAGATCGAACTATTCATGTCGAAGTTCCCTCTTTGACAAATGTTATTCCTTTAGCAGTTCTTCTTCACACGCTTGGATTTTATACTGGAATTTGGCAGTTTGAAGAAAATACAACTGAAAAAATGGCCAAAATGCTTTACAATGAAAAAGACGATCATCAAGTGCAAGATTGTGTGAGAATTCTGTTAAATGGATTTAACACACAAAGAGCTAATATCTATTCTTTATTAGTTGGTAATATCAATCCAAATGTAAGTTCCGAGAAATATCAAGAATATCTTCGCGAATTATTTCAGAAGGTTATTTTGGTTCATATTCCCATTAAAAATAGAGCACCTTATTTAGCTTATATGACAAGAAAGCTTATTCTCCATTTTCTCGGTCGCTTACCGGAAGATGATCGTGATAACTTTGCCAATCGAAGATTTGATAATGATGGCCCTTTGTTAGAAATGTTGTTTCGCCCTCTCTTTGAAAAATATCATGAGAAAATGGTGAAAGAACTTTCTTTTCATCCTGCTGCGGTCGATAAGTTTAGCAGCGATGAAGCAATCAGCAAAACATTTCACAATGCCATGAGTACAGGTAAATGGGGTGTACCAGGTACGAATTATTCCGTTGATGGTGTGTGCCAGGCAATTGTCAAGAAAAATCTTTTATCAATTCTTTCACATCTTCGCAGAACAACCGCCACTTGTAGCGCTAAGTCAACTGCCTTACCCATTCGTATGTTACACAGTTCTCACTGGGGAGCAGTCGATCCTTCGGAAACACCAGAAGGAGATAAAGCTGGTATTATTAAAAACTTGGCCATTCTTACACATGTGACTACACAAGTGTCGGAACAACCTTTTCTCGCTGTTCTCCAGAGGATGAATCGAGAGGAATTTGATTCGGAAATTACACTTGATAATTTTCATTGTGTCAAAATCTTTTTGAATGGCTCTTGGCTGGGAGTGTCAGAAAAACCTGGCATTCTTTTAATGAAATTGCGCAAAGCGAGAAGAGAGGGATTATTTCATCCGGAAATTTCCCTCTCTTACTTAAATCGAACGCGTGAACTTCACTGTTCGAGCGAAAGTGGAAGATGTATGCGCCCATTATTAGTTTGTGAAGAGGGAAAAATTCTTTTACAATCTGATCAAGAGGTTTCCGGAAAAACTTGGTATGATCTACTTAAAAGTGGAAAGATTGCCTATATTGATAAGATGGAAGAGCAAACTTCAAAGTTATGTCTTTACCCTGGACAAGTAGATGAAAGAACAGACTATTGTGAAATTCATCCTGCTACCATTTTAGGAGTTTGTTGTAGTGTTGTTCCTTTCATCAATCACAATCAAGCTCCTAGAAATATTTATTCAGCGTCAATGACTAAACAGGCAATTACACAATTTACTCTGCAATTCTTAAGACGTTTTGAAACTAGTTCCTATTGTTTGCACTATCCACAACGACCGTTAGTCTCAACGAAAATGAGTGATTATATTGGTTACAATGATTTGCCCTCTGGTATCAATGCCATTGTGGCAATTATTGGAACGGGATATAATATCGAGGATAGTATCAACCTCAACAAAGCTGCCATTCAACGCGGCTTGTTTGTGTCCACTGTTTACAAAACGATTTCAGAGGAAGAAGAAATGAACAAGAAAATTTGTGCAGTCAATCTATTAGATCCAACTGAATCAATTAACCGTAATTGGAACTACTTGAAACTCGATGCTCGCGGAATCATTCGCGAAGGCTCAACTCTGTGTAGAGGAGACGTTATCATTCGAAAAGTAGAAGAAAAAGAAGAAAAGGGGAAAGGAAAACAAAAACACGACATTTCTACCATTCATTCATTAGAAGAGGAAGGGTTTGTTGATAAAGTTTTAATTACTACAAATGGCGACGGAGCCAAACTTGTTAAAGTAAGAATCGGATTTGTGCGAAATCCTTTAATGGGCTCCAAATTTGCGAGTGTTCACGCACAGAAGGGAACAGTTGGTTTAATTGCCAATGAAGAAGATCTTCCCTTTTGCGCCTATGGTAAAAGTGCTGGTATCCGCCCTGATATTATCATTAATCCACATTGTATTCCATCCCGTATGACAATTGGACAATTAATTGAGTGTGTGGTAGGAAAAGCCACAGTCATGACGGGAGAATTCTATGATGGATCTCCCACTTTTTATGAAGATAAAAGTTACATGAAACAATTTACTACAATGATCGGAGATAAATTAACCGAATATGGTTTTCAAAGACATGGTGATGAAGTCATGTTCTGTGGTTTAACTGGTAAACCATTAGAATGTACTGTGTTTATTGGTCCTACTTATTACCGAGCTCTAACCCATATGATTATGGATAAGTTATCAGCTCAATCGCTAGGACCTAAAAAGTTTGTCACCAATCAACCTCAAAATTGTGGCCGAAAGAATGGTCCAGAAAAAGCGGCCAACCGTTTCGGTCAAATGGAAGTTGATGCAAATGCTTCTCATGGAGCAGCTTTTTCAGTCAATGAACGAATGCTTCACAGCAGTGACAAATATGAAACAAAAGTTTGTCCAGAATGTGGAACCTATTCAAGTAAAAAACATTGCAAATGTCCAGGTGAACTGAAAGATGTCGTCATTCCTTATCCTTGGAAATTATTGACCGAATACAATCGCGGTCTAGGTATCAACATGGAAATTGATGTCAATGAAATTGACGAAATGGATTAAAATTTTGATTTCTCCGTGGAGAAATCAAAAACTTCATTTGAATTAATCAATCTTCAAAACCGAGAATAACCATTGTCCATCTTTCTCTTCAAGAGGTAGAAATAATTTTATTTCCTCTCAAGGAAATAAATCATCCCAATGGTGCAGCCATTCTTGCAGCTAGAGGATTAACCATCCCTATGGGCAGTTTTAATTGTTTGGCTAAATCAAATGAAGTATGTTTCTCCGCTCGACCTTCAGCCACATCATCTTTCTCTGTCCGTAAGCGATAGCCAGTCCAAGTAACTTTATTTGCATTTCCCCAAATATCAGAAATACTGGAAAACATGTCATCTTTCGAAGGAAGAGGGCGCCCATTGTTGTAAGTGGCTTTATGCCAATCCTTGAAATGAATGTACAATTCATTCACGTTAACCACTCCCTTTTCATCGACAATAATTTTCTCGTCAATAAACTTACTATACACATCTTGTGACCGACGATAATTCTCGCCTGCCTCCTTTACACTCGCTGGCTCGGAAATAACCGATTTAATCTTCTTTAACCTTTGAACTAAAATCCAAAACAATGGCTCAATCATTTTGGGAATTTTTTCCGGTAACATATCATCACGAGGAAAGATTCTCCGTTCAAATTGCTCTTCTTCAGTAGCAGGAGCATTGTAAGAAAAATTGCTATTGAATTTAATAACACGAACACGATTCCAAAACGCGGGATCATTGGCAGTCACGTCGGGAAGATCATTACAAATCATTACCATCTTAAAAAGAGGTAAAAATTCTTCGCCATCTGCGTACA
>ERZ724522.540-NODE-540-length-23876-cov-6.705470_pt1 | contig 23876 bp, 21 predicted proteins | sample MGYA00376055_ERZ724522 | MGnify/ENA primary metagenome ERZ724522 (study PRJEB28724, sample SAMN07190884) | wastewater metagenome | isolation source: effluent of sewage treatment plant in Hong Hong | place: Hong Kong | collected 2016-03-17 ...
AACTATTGGGCATAAATCGGATGGAATCTATTCTCCTATCAAGGCCAGTTGAGAATAGTCGGAGGAGTCCCGTTCTTGTGAAGATTGATCAACTCAATCTCCAATTCAGGCGTATGACGAGATCGAGTACGCAAGTAATAAACATCACTAGCGCAATCTTCACTCACATTAAGTTCTTTGGCAAGTTTCTTGATGTATTCGATCGTAGCATCTTGGATCCCATTCATGAGATCATAGAATGCCGTCATTCCTTCTTTGTCTTCAGGATCAGGCATTTCAATCAAAAATACTTTGTGCTTGTTCATGATTGTTCTCCTTACACGTTCACGCCACTGCTGTTGTTCGCTTCGTTCTCACCAAAACGCGTGATGCCTTTGAGGCATTCACTGCAGATTGCGAAGATGATGTGTTTCCAAGGCATATCGGCATCATCACGATAATGCTCATGTCCAGACATGAAGAAGAAGGTCCCCGTGTTGGGATCATTCGACTTCACCAGATGACCATCGCACCAAGTGCAAAAGAATTCTTGATCCTCGACAGAGGTCTGATGGCATGTGAGAAAAGCACGTGCGAATTCGGAATTGATTGCTTGATTCTGTGACATGGTTCTTCTCCTGTTTTCTTACAGATGGTTGCAGATGGCACAACCGTCAAGTCGCCATTCTTTGAGACAGTCAGGACACGGGTTTGCTACCCTGAAAGTACGATGATTCATCTTCCACTCACATTCTTTTGAGCAGAAGTTTGGATTGTCATCTTCAGCAGATGCAACAAGGACAGGTTCATTCATAACGAACCGCTTGTTGCAAACATCACAATTCACTTCATCATGAGATCCACAACTGCAGTGGAATCTCATACCAAAACCCGGCTTCTTCAGTTCTTCACCACAAATCGAACATTTCTGTGACATAACTGAACCAACTTCCATTCCTAATGGCGCGTTTGGTATGCTCTCACCATCACAAAATGGTGATAGAATTTGAGCAGTAAAGCGCCCTTTTCACTACTCAAAAAAGGGGAAAAAACATGTTATTGTATCAGTCAATAAAGATACAATACATATACCCCAAAAAGTATCCAAAACCGCGCTTCTGTAAATCCACCTATCTATATATCTAACATGTAGTTATATATAAATACAACCTACACATATATAGATATAATACAAGTGTATATAGGAGACAGGGAAAGAGATCAAAAACCAAAGAGTAAGATTTTGTATAATAACGTAATAGATATAGTATAAGTAAACAGATATAATTACAACATTATAATGTATATAATCTTTATAGTTTTATATAGCATTAGTATAGATCTCGTATACATTTCACTACGTTTCGTATAGGTTTAGTATAGGTTTAGTATACCCCCACCCAATCACCACACCCTTGAATAGCTAAATTATAGCCATTTTAGAGCTCAAATACGCAATATATTGCATAATATACGTCCTACTGGCGTATAAATACGCAATATACCCCATAAATAGCTCTAATACACGTCAGGTACATGTGCGAAAGATTGGTACATGTCTCAGTTCTGTCACCAGTGCGCCGGAGCTGGAGTTAAATCTTCTTTTAGACCCCCTGTTTTAAAAGAAGACTAACCCCATATGGCGCATAGAGTTACGCCAAAATAGGTATCCCATTTTCCCCCAGGCGGGGGATACATTTTGATACCCCTGTTTGACGTTAGTACTAGGACGTGGTCTATAGCTATCGCTATAGAGATGCCTCGCTCGTACACTCGCTCGGCTAGAACATGCTAGCCAAGAGAACCAGCAGCTTCCCCAGCAACAGGATCAGGAACGGGAAGCAGAGGTAGAAGAAGATCAGCAGGAACAGGCAGTTGCAGAAACGTGTCATGTCACATGTCCCTCAGGATGTTGATGAGACGAGATGCCATGTACATCCCGAAATACATGGCAACCAAGAAGCAAAACAGGAATGTCACGATCTTGGTGAAGATCTTCATATCAGTTCTCGTAGAGTCGCCAAAGCTTGCCACACTTGGAGCACTCCATGTCATGTCCCTGGGAATCGGTGACCTCGTAGGAATGGTCACACTTCAGCTCCTTGTAGACCTCGTTCACGGCCTTGATTGCCTCGTAGATGGTCATGATGGCTTCCCAAAAGCCGGCGATGACGTGAACCAGGATGACGATGGGAGACACCAGCAGAATGCCGATGATCTTGCCGATGAAGTAGGACAGAGGTTTCATGTCAATTCTCCTTGTGAGTAGCTTCGAACTTGTTGATGTCGTCTTCACACGTTTGAACAGCCTGATCTAGCTGTTCTCTCCAGAACTTGCTGTCAACCTGGGCGCCTTGAATGTAGAGGCACAGGTACTTGTAGTTGACACAGTACACGTAGCACCGGTCTCTGTACAGCTCAGCCAGCTTGGTAGCCTTCTCTCCAAGATGGATTGCCCTGTTCAGCTTGTTGTTCAAGTAAACAACCAGACAGAACAAGAAAGCCAAGACACAGAGTGAGAAGTAGATCATATCAATCCTCCTTCAGTTCGTTGTAGAAGTTGGTCACTTCCTTGGGGATGTCTTTGGCTACAAGATAGGCCATGTAGAATCCAAGAAAGACCCCGAGAATCGGACCAATGGAAACGAAAACGAGGACTGAAGCCAAGACCACCAGGATGAAGATCAAAACAAGGACACAGTGCCAGATTGACTTAAGAGCGTTCTTCATTCTTTTGAGCAATACTGTTATGTCTAACATTAGACCAGTATCACCCAAAAAAGGGGATACCACATTTAAGTGATACCCCCTTTGTAGCTATCTCAGAACACTACCGTATCAGAACGGCGTGTCGTTCGAGAGGTCCTGGGATTCGTCCAAGGCCTCACCGAGATCCTGAGACTCGCTGACGTCGATCTCTTCCACCGCGATCGGATCCACGATGGGCTTGATGAAGGACATGTAGTAGGTCGGCTCGATGTAGCCCAGGCGTTCCCGGGTCTTGATGCTGATCCGGAACATGATCTCCCGGTTCCCGTTGCGGAGAGCCGTCTCGATCGCTTCCGTGGTGTCCACGACCTCAGCAGCCGGGTTCACGATGCCCAACAGGACGTTGAGCTTCTTCGTGATCCCCGTGTAGGTCGGGTTCCCGTTCTCGTCGACCTTCACCTGGGGCTTGCCGTTGACCCAGACGTACTTGTTGTCGACCACCACGAGGTCCGGGTTCACGTTCAAGAACACCGGTCCCAAGCGGCGGTTGTTGAACTTGCCCGTCCGGATGACGAACGACAGGATGAACGCCTCGTTGTTGGTGTGCTCGTTCTTGCGCAACGTGCACCCGTTCAACGTGACCGTGTAGGTCCCCGCCGGGATCGCGCTGCTCTTCGCCGACTCGAAGGCGTTGCGGGCGTCGTTCTTGAAGGACTCGTTGTTGTTGTTGAGCTTCATAAAGAGGTCCAGTTGTCAGTAATAGCCTATTGAGGCTACCATTCTTTTGAGCTCCTCACAAAGCGTGAGGTTTACTCAATGAGCAATACACTGACAGATATTGCCCAAAAAAGGGGCTATGCATTTCTGCATAACCCCCATGTAGCTCATCTACAGGTTAGTGGATAGCCATCGCCACGAGAGCGAAGATCCCCAACATGTAGATGATCACCATGATCATGGCTCCGAGAACCACGATCTTGATGAGGTCAAGGATACCCTTCATCAGATTCTCCTTCTGAAGTAGTAGATGATCTTCTTCTCGGACACGTAGTTCGGCTTGGCCGGAAGATCACGACCATTTGCCGCCCTGAGATAGACAGAGATGAGACTGAGTGCCTCATCCTTGGTGGAGGTGTGACACACCGTATCAGGTGCATCACCCTCCAGACTGAGAATGATACGCCACCTGTTGTCAGTGGGCATCATCTCAGCACGTGTGAGTCTGGTTCTCATATGAGCCTACGAAGGGCCTGTCTGGTCCTACGCCTCACGTTGCGGTTACGGATGGACTTCAGATCCTTCTTAGGAACGTTGATGCAGCAAGGGCACTTGGAAGGCACCTTGGTGCAGAACTTGTAGGACCTCACTTGTTGACCTTCTCATCGAGCTTCGTGGCACCCTTGGCGAGCAACCTGACCCCCTTCCCGAAGAGGTTGATGCCCATGTTGATGCCCTTCGCCACACCCTTGCCGATCGTGTCCGCACACGCATGCTGCTTCTCCACGTACGGCTTGCTGGTGGCGGTCGTGTCGATGGTCTTGCTGCTGTTGTTGTTGTTGCTCATAACAAGCATTCCATTCCTTGAGTACTACATGTATAGCACCACACAATGGTGTAGTGTACTATACACATATATACCCAAAAAAGGGGGGGGGAGATACCACACTGTTGTGTGTGATATCTCCCATGGACTACATCAGATCATCACATCGCGTAGTGACGATCCAAGATGTACCGGATCTGATGCAGGGTGGCATCCTTGGCCAACCTCTCCTGTTCCTCTGCAGCCAGTTGGCTCTTCAGGCTCCTGACCTGGTTCTGGTACTCGAGACCCTGCTCGATCAACCGAGCGTTCTCTTCCTTGAGGCCGAGGTACTGATCGTACAGTTCCTGCCTCTCCTGCTGCGCGTTGCGGTACGTGATGTCGAGAGTGACCAGGCGCTCGTTGAGCTCGTTGATCTCCTCCTTCGAGACGTCCTTGCTGATGTAGCCAAGCTTGGAGGCGATGTTGTTCAAGAACTTCATGATTAGTTCCCATTCTGTTGAGTACCATACATGTAGCACTACGCAATAGCATAGTGTACCACATATACGTATACCCAAAAAAGGGGGTCATGCACACAATAGTGTACACGACCCGCCCTTTGAGATCACTCAGTTACCAAAGATGGTCTCGTGGAGCCGCCGCCGCCTTTTGATGTATTCGTCATGGGTTTCGTTCTCCCTCCTCTTCATCTTGTCCATCTCGTCGAGCAACTTGCTGGCAACCAGGTTCCACTTCTTGTAGAGGGAATCCCAGCTACCATCGAAGGTGTTCGCTGCGGCCTGGACCTGGTTGTAGAGCTGGTGGTATTCCTTGATCAGTTCGAACTTCGTCATCTTCTTTTGTGCACTATTATGAGTACTATTACTCTAGTGCATCCCAAAAAAGGGGAGATACCACACAACAGTGTGATATCCCCCGTGTCTGTCACCCTATGTCAGGGCATGTAGTAGTTCTTGATGATCTGCTTGACCTGCATGTACGCCTTCTCGTACTCCGACGACTTGAAGTGGTACACCTCGTCGCAGCAGTTCTCGTCGCAGACCCGGAACACGACCAGGTACCCTTCCATCTCGTACACGTTGACGTACCCGATCACGACGTTCTGGCTGTCGTACAAGGCGCACTCGCTGAGAGCCGTTTCGAACATGAGAGTCCAGTCCATTCTTTTGGGTACACTATTATGAGCATGATTACTCTAGTGTATGCCCAAAAAAGGGGGTATACACAATGTGCATACCCCTTTTTGAGTCGTTCAGCTGAGATCACTCAGCCATGTTGTCTCCACGTAGATCTGAAACGTAGTTGTGCCACGCCCTGTACGCCTGGTTGTTACGAGTCACGTCAGACTGCGTAGCACACCCCCAGTAGCGAGCAGACCTCAGAGCCATCGCCGCGCAGTACAGCTCCTTGACCGCAGCACGCAGTCCCGTGTAGCCGATCGGATCTTCCTTGATGGTGATGATGTCATCCAGCTTGGGGAACTCATGGTACTTCAGGTTGAAGTTCAGGAGTTCGTTGTAGGTGTACTCGATCGCATCGATGTTGATCTTCATCCTTTTGAGACATACTATTATGAGCGAGATTGCTCTAGTATGTCCCAAAAAAGGGGATACTACACGTAGTGTGTAATATCCCCTTGTACGTATCAGCAGCCCATGATTGCCAGGGTCATGAACCCGAGCGCAGCCATGATGCTGAAGATGATGATGCAAGCGATTGCATCAGACACGTACTCTCCCTGATAATTGCGGACGTAGTACCCATTCTTGACGTGCTTGAACTTCATGTTACGTCTCCATTCTTTCTAAAACGACCCGTGGGCATGAAGCTCACAATGAGCCTTCTTTTATACCCACAAATCCCAACATACCCCCTCAACCCCATTCCCCCAAAAATTTTTCTAACTTAAAAATTCCTGACATAAGAACAATATATTGCCAAAGTAGGAAATCTCAATGGAGGTGCTATCATGGCATTTTTAAAAGGACTACTGATCGCGGCGCTTTTATTTTTATCCCCGGCTGCTTCTAATACAATCACGTACAATTGGCAATGGACGATGATGACAGATCCGGATGATATTGCCCAACCTATGAGCTTCCCAGCGTTTGATCCAAGCCTAGGAACGCTTACGGATGTTATAGTGACTATTAGATGTCAGAGTGGAAGTGATTTGAGAGGAGAGAGCTATGGATTCACTACGGTTGTTGCCAGAGGACAATCTAAGTTTTTAGGAGAGGTCGCGCTTACTACTAACCCTAATTATAATTCTGCTAATAGAGTTAATGAGATTGCTTATGCTTCTCAAAGGTATAATAGAGATGAGCCGCGTGTTTTGTTACCTTTCGATGGAATCGATGACTTTGGCGGCACAAGTGGCTATATGTGGCCTATAACATGGAAGTCAAGTAGATATTATACTTATCATGTAGATCCAAGTTTATGGGATGACTTGACTGACCCAAGTGGTTCTGTTGGTATATATGTGTGGAGGAACGATCCGGGACTTGTTCATAAGGTTCTTGGATGTGGTCACCAGATGTTGTGAAGCTTAGTATTGAGTGACGGTCTTGTCACTTACATATATAACTAAGCTAATGTCCGATAATAATCAATGGAACCCTTACTGGACATGTCGTCTATGTAGAGGAGATGGATGTGACTATTGTCACTTTGGATTAATTAAGACATTAATTATTAAGAATAAGAATGAAAACAATTTATTTATCAGGACCGATGACCGGGATTCCGGAGAAGAACCGGCCGCTTTTTGCTAAATGGGCAAATACTCTAAGAGCTTTAGGATATAATGTTATCTCTCCTCCTGAAATGGACCAAGATCCGGACACTGGCTATGATGACAATTATTACAAATTATTGAAACATGCAATACAACAGATGCTAACGGCCGACTTTGTGATAACTTTGCCAGGATGGAAATCATCTAAGGGCGCTAGTCTCGAAGTTGACCTGGCAAACAAAGTCCAGATCCCGGTATATGATATTAAAGATCTTGCACAGTTTTTGAACGGGGGAGAACTATTATAATGGAAAACAATATTCTTAAGAAGGTACTAAACAAAGTTCAAGATCTATGTGACAATAATCAGCTCGATGACAAAACGCGCGCTAATTTACTTGCTGTCATTATAAATTCATATATTCTATCTAGACAAGAAGAAGTCTTCCTCGAAGAACTGGATGAGAATTTAATAGAGAGTCAAAAAGAGGATCTTAATGGAACTGATCAATAAGTTTCTTACGTTTTATAATCAAGTCAAAATCTTGCACTGGCAGACTATTTCTTATGCAGAGCATAAAGCTCTAGATGGTCTGTATGATGATCTAAGTGACAATATAGATTCCTTTGTTGAATCATATATGGGCAAGTATGGGAGAGTAATTGCTGAAGATAATTTCGCGATTACTCTTGTTAATTATAGTGCATTAAGTCCAGAAGCGCTTCTTGATCAAATGGAAGAGTTCTTAATAGAAGATCTTCCTGAGATGTTAGATGAAGAGGATACTGACTTACTTAATATTAGAGATGAAATCCTTGGGGACGTTAAGAAAACAAGATATTTACTTACTTTAAATTGACATGGGACTATCATATAGAATATATCCTGCAGCAGGATCTGGTGCTTCTGGCGCTGGCGGTGGTCCTTCGACCACTCCTGGTAATTTAATTGTTAATAACTCTTTTACATCGCCATACAAAGGACGTGGTACAAGATATGTCTATAAGAAGTTCTTTCTTAGTATAACTAACTTTGATGACTCTTATAATGCTCCTACTATTTCAAATGTGGCTATTAGCAACATTACTGCGTCAGGAGCGAAGATTTCATGGTCAGTTAATCAAAGTACGACTACGGAGTTAGATTATGGAAGCGCTCCGACGTATGGACTCGTAATAAGTAGTGGCGCGTCCCTCGCGTCCGGTGATCGGTTTGTTAACTTAACCGGACTCTACGGGAACGCATTATATTACTATAGAGTAGTAGCTACAAATGCGGAGGGACTTTCTGCCGCGAGTCTTGGGACATTCAATACTTTGGATATTGTAGCTCCAGTATTAAGCAACGTAGCAGTTAATAATATTGCAACAGACTCTGCGCTTGTTAGTTGGACTACTGACGAACCGGCTACGACTTATTTAGTCTATGGTCTATCTGCAGGATCATTAACAAATACTATTACATATGATTCTACGTTAAGCACTTCACATATTGTGAACTTAACTTCATTAAGTGAAGATACATCGTATTACTATAAAGCTATTAGCTTAGATGCTTCTAGCAACTCTGGTCAATCTTCTACGCAATCTTTTATAACTTTAACAGCAACAGGTGCGCCGCCTCTTGCACTTTCTAGTATATCTAGTGGTAGTATCACCGATTCTGGTGCAAATATAACCTGGACTACTAACAATCAGGCTAATACACAAGTTAAGTATGCCTTAAGTATATTTGACCTAACTGGCCAAAGTGGAAGTTATAACTCATATTTTAATGCTACTACTAGCTTGGGGCATACGGGTTCATTGACTAATTTGACTCCTGGACAGGCTTACTACTTTAAAGTGTCATCTACTGACATATATGGCCAAACAGTTGAGTCTCCATCTACTCAGACAGGATATAGATTTAATACTGTCGATACTCTTCCTCCAGCTATAACATTTAGTGGAATTAGTACTACTCAAACTGGAGCAGTATTAAGCTTCATTACTAATGAATCCGCAACTGGTAGACTTGACTATGATGATCTTACGCACTATTTATTTAATGGTGGTACATTTAGAAGTCATTATTATCAGTCTTCTCTCTCTACTGGTCATGTGATTACTTTGACTGGATTAACTGGTCCTATTGATTATGCATGTCAATATGTTGCAGCTGACTCAAGCGGGAACGTTTCTTATGATAACATTAGATTCTTCTCAACGATTGATACAACTGCACCTACAATTAGCAATATAATTACCGGTGGCAATACTGGTCAAGTATCTTTAAGCTGGACTACAGATGAATTAAGCAATTCAATTGCCAGTCTTGGTACTACTACAGCATATGAGAATGGAACAAAGACAGGCAATGGAGGAGCATTAGTTACTGACCATACTGTTAGATTCTTTAACTTAACTCCAGATACTAATTATGTATGGAGAATATCTTCTGTTGACTCTAACAACAATACTGGATCAGCTACTGGATTGGTTAATACTCTTCCTTTGCCATCTAGTGGAGATATAACTCCTCCGAATATATACAATATACTTACTGTACCTAGTTACAATAGCGCTTCTATTTCCTGGGATACAGATGAATACTCATCTACTGAGATAGAATATACTGCAAGCTCTTTCCCTGGAACTGGAGCTGTTGGTGCCTCTGGAACAATTGGACACATTGTATCAATTACTAGTTTGCCAAGCAGTCAGACTATTCAGTATAAGATTACTAGCAAAGATGCTAGTGACAACTCGACTACTCTTTCTGGGCTTTCTTTTACTACAAGTGCCGAGCCTACTGGGTCATCTACCTTTAATGAAGGAGATAGAGTTGCCAATTTTGAATTCCAGATACCAGACGATCTTCAGTCTTATTCTGTTATTCCTTGCAGAATAACTGTTCCAGTAAGATCTAATGATGATCTAATATTGCCATGGGTAACAGATCAGGGATATTACGTACAAAGAGAAGTTATCAAAAGAGATGCTAATGATAATGCAAAGATAGTTGAATGCGTATTCCCTATTTTCAATCAAGAAGCTAGCTATGGAGGTATATATACTGGATATCTTAATGCTTCTGCTTCAGAGCAAATTGTTACATGGGACCAATATGAGTTACCATCTGACTTAACTCTGAAAGTCGTGATGCCTGATGGGGAAATCGGCAGTGCATCATTGGTCTCTCCAACTAATGGAATTGTTAGACAAGTACGTGGAAATGGAACATCATCATTCTGCAGAACGTTTAAGTTCTATAATAGAATTCAAGTAACAACACCTAATGCTTATCATCCTGCCTCAAAGAGTGTTGGTGTGCATGTATATGTAACTTATTTCAATAAGAATATATTTGGGCAAAATTATATGCCTCTTATAGATATAAGAGTGTCTAATGCCTGGATAGATGAAACGGCTCCTGCAACTAGAGGACCGATATACTTCCAATCGATGTATATTGATCATCCTACTAGCCAGCCAGATGGAATCCCCGTTAGATTAATACCTGACTTAATGAGTCATGCTATGTCTTTTGATGTCCAAAGGCTAGTACTGATCAAGCCATTAAGTCAAATGCCTCATAATCCTCATCCTACTAATGACCCAAATGTATGGGTAGGGGGAAGTAGTGCGGCCTATAATCAGTACTATACGAATGATACATCTAATCATGTATTCTTGCCAGGATATGCATTGGAATATAGACTAGCTCTATATAATGCTTCATTTGATTCTGTTGGTAGTAATTTTTATAAAACTATTGGCACCTTTATGGCCAATATGGAAAATATAGGTTTCTGCGTAGAAGATGGATCTTATGACTATAGATCATGGGCGACAGAGCGGTCTTTTGGTCCTCTCAATGTAAGATGTCCAAATCTGACTTCTAACTATACTTCTAATGGAAAAGTTGGTAGAGATGCGTTTGATTCTAATTGCAAAATATTGTATGATGGAATTAGAGCTAACTTAACTGATGGAACTTATGTTGTTCCATCTCCTAATAATACTAACTTGTTAGGCCCTTCAATTGGAACTGTCCCTGGACAGTCAAATAATCATTATCCAATTGAATTTGGTCCATATAGACCAGAAGGACCTACAGATGGAGGATATCCTGGAGGAACGCAGATAACTCCATTTGATGGCTTCAACCATTCTAAATATGCACTTCTTTATAAGAAAGAAGAGCATAAGATGAAGATGGCAAGACATCCTCATCATATGTATAGTGCAGCTTCTGTCTTTAATGATGACGGTGAACCGTCGTCTGTTGCAAGATGGGCTCAAGTCTATAATGGAACCAATAATACACAGCGTAATGGAGGAGAAAATATAGTAGGCTTAGTTCCATTTGATTTCACTTTAGACTTCCAGATGCCATACTTCAAGTATTATTATTCAGAAACTAATTCAGGTTTGGCACCATGGAATGCTCCTACTATTCCAGTCACTGCAAGTCACTTACTTGGAGAAGGTTGCTCTTATAATGATGATAGAGTAACTTACTCTAACTATACTGGTAATTCTTCAAATAATCGATATCATCTAAATGACAGATATGGTGTCATTGACCATGCTCATCAAATTCGCTATGCTAGCAATTTAATCACTTTGTCTGAATTTGCTAATGATATAATGACAAAAGATGATTTGATAATGCAAGCAGAAGCTAATATGTTAAGCTTCTCTCATTATCCTACTACAAATACATACTATGCTAATGGTTATAATTTAGTTGATATGTATTATGGATATGTAAAGCAAAATCTATCATACCAGTCTTCTGGAATTATTATTAATAAAAATCAAGGCATTGGGTATGGTCGTGTAGCTGGTTGGCCATTGTTTACAACTGTAGCGGCCTATACTTTAGGTAACTCTACTTTTAGAAGCACTGCGTCTAATAACCTGCTGCTATGGGGCAAGATTCTGAAAGATTCAGTTTTACCTATTGGCAGCTTTACTAGAATGTATAATCCAACTATTCTCATACAACACCCAGGATTGTATCATAATGGAGTTGAACTCCATTTATCGACTACGTCATATCCATATATAAGCAACTATTTATATGCTACTGTAAATTCTCCTGGTTTAGCTAACACAACGACAACTGTAAAATCTTCAGATGGAGAAAAATTAGTTAATCAATGGACTATATCTAATGGTACTGACAGTTATGTGCCAGATCCATATTCATTGAGTTTGACCAATTCAATAGGATGGGGTTTAGTACTAAAGAAAGATGATTGGCTAAATGGTTCATTTGTTGCCAAAATATGGGGCTATATTAGTGCACAAACAGGTTCTCAATCTTTCCAATATGTCTTAAAAGCATATCTAATTAATTCATCAACTGGAGTCGAAACTTTAATATCGGATTCTGTAAATTCTAGTTCATTAATAAATGCTACGGCCTTACAGTTAAATACTTGGTCTGTTAAGCAAAAGAATCCTACTACCAATCTTTGGGAAAGCTTTAATATTCCATACAATTCGGGTTATGATAGATTAGCCTTTAAGCTATATGTAAAAACATCTAGTACTAATAACATAACTGTTACGACTAATTTTGGTAGTATTTCTGGCACTGACAATAGAAGCAGGATTGTTACTCCATTGCAAAATATATATGGATGTATATATGATCATGCTCAGGTATTTGAAACTCATATACTAAATATGTCAGCATATGCAGTTGCAAATAATGTGCTAAAATATTTAGATCCAGCTAGCAATTCTACTATCTTAACGAGCCTAAGGTCTTTCTATAATAATTTCTATAACATGAATCCAGATAATCCATCTGTTCCAGGATGGATTCCTAACTCATCAGCATGGCTATCTAATGGAAGTTCTGCAGCTGAATCTTGGGTCATAGGTGTAGCACTAAATGCAAATTATCCAGCAGTTGGAGCTCAAGGACCACTTACATATCTAACGACTGCAGCTGGAAGATATGCAAATGAAAGATCTGAAGATAGAGATGGAACTCAATATGCTCCATGGTCTTCGTTTATTGGAATGTTAGCAGAAGAAGATTTGGGTTATGATTTCACAAATACTGTATCAAATACAGCATTTAATAATGGATTCCTATTAGGCAGATGGTGCCTAATGAGCACAGCTCATGTTGGTGCTAATGCAGCTACTAATCATAGAAACTTTATCGAATCTGCCAGTACTTCTAGTATAGGAGCTTTGTACGTTACTAATGCCTCAGCTTGCATTGGGCATATTAATTACAGAGAAGCAAATCCGCTTGTTGCTCCAGCTTCATCGCCTGCAACATCTGTTAGGAACGTTCGGATCTTTGTAGCAAATGAGAACAATCCTTTTAGAACAGAATTGGCAGCAACTCCTAACCAGTTAGACTATATGACTGGAGCCTCATTGATTGATGGAAGTCAAACAGGCGCGGTATGGGCACAAGCTGGAGTTGTCACAGATTCTCCAGTCTTTAGAAGAGCCCGAGGAGTATCTGAGTCAATTCAGCTATACAATAACTCAGGAGAACTTGGTGGACCAATTGGGATTAGTACATCTTCAGATGATGCTGTTCCTTTTTGGATCAGAATAAGACTGGATGAAAATACTACAGATCCTACTGGATATATTCAATTTGGGGTAAATGCAAGTAGGTGATTAATGAAAGTATAATAATGTCCAATCAATATAATAAATCTAAAACGGTCTATTGGATTTGTGATAAAGTTGGATGTAAATTTGAAAATTATAGGTACATACGCATTGATGCGATAATATATGAAGACACTTGTGAAAAGTGTAAACGTAACATTAGTGAACCTATAACGATAGAAATTGACAAAAATGACAAACCTAAAACTAGTAAATGACCAAGTGAACGATTCTGCTGATGCAATGAACCCTATTCTGGATAAAACTGAAGTGTATTCAGTTATTCCAATTAATCTTTGTGCAACTCAAGAATTTGTAACAGTTCCTGATATTGCAACTGGAGGGAAACGAAAGCGGCGCTTTGGTCTTGTTCTTTCAATGTCAGCAGTTCCTAATCTAGACAAGCAGGCTGAACCATTAATGTTCCCTGCTAACTTGGCAACTGTATTCCTTGATGCCGATTCAATTGAAGATTTAAGAGAACGTGCTATTTATGAGATTGATATGATGATCGATCACCTTAAAAATGCTGTTGAGGAAATGAAAAAGAATGGCAAGCAAAATAAACAAGATAAGCCATGACAGGCTTTATGACTACGTTAAAGTAAACAATAACACTTTAAGAATTAATTTTGATGGTTTATGCCAATATCTCTTTAGGTATGAACACAGACAGTTTGACGTTACTGAGTTCGAGAAAATACTCAATAAAGAATTTTCAGAAAAACTCATCGGTCAGCCAATTAATGAAACAACTTTAAGGAATATTTGCAACTATATAGACGAATTATCTCTATATATGACTGCAAAATATAATGCCATAATTAATGGTAACTTAAAAAATTCTCCTAAAGAATTTTATAAAAATCATCAAAATGAATATGAATCAGCTTTAAGAAAAGCTAGTAGAAGAAATCCAGAAGAATTTAATGCTTTAAGGCAAAAATTTGACCGGAGACTTAAAGATGCTTAATCAAGAGGATACCTCTAAATTCCAAAAGGCTTTAGAGGGTCCTCTTAAGTCTTTATTTACATCTAAGTATGATTCTTTTATGACATCATACTCTAAGTTTAGAGAAAGGGTCGGTCCTCAGTGCCCGTTTTGTAAGGCAGCTGCTAGAACAATATTTCAATTTGAAGTTCAGCGTAAAGGACAAGACTTCTTAGATAGATTTAAGAATGGTGACTGGAATGGATATGACTGATTTTCATGAGCCTCTAGATGAGGCTCCTAAAGAAGAAGCTAAGCCTAATCTGCCTGTTGCTCCTGTAGTTACAGACAATTTACTAGTAGCTGCCACACAAGAGTGTGGCGTTACTGTTAATGCAGATCAATTAGCTTTTCTAGATAAATTTATGGCAAATGTGATGCATGGACATCAGTCTTCATTGCCTATGATATGCAAAGCTGAGCATTGCCCATTTGTTGGGTTATGCCCATTAAAGCAAGCTAAGGTTCCTCTGCCGTTAGGAAAACAGTGCCATCCGCCAGGAACATTGATACTAACATCTAATAGATCTTGGGTAGCTATTGAGAAACTTAATGAAATTGATGATAAATTGATTACATATTGTTCTAAAAAATCCGATCAAGGTCAATCGAATGGCTTCAAAGTTCGTGGAAGAGAATTTAAGCTAGGGGCTAGGAGCTATAGTCAAGAATTAGTTTCTATACAGGCTGGAGTTTATTCTCATGAATGTACCTTTGACCATATCTCGATTGCTAAATTTAATGAAAATGCTTTAGATAAATTTATTGTATACTTAATGCGTAAAGGTAATTTCTTTAGAATTGGAAAAACTAAACTTATTCGTCAAAGTAAAAAAAGCAAAATGCATTCTGGTATTGCGGCTAGAGGTCGCCAAGAAGGCGCTGATGCAATGTGGATATTAGGTGTTTACAGTTCTAATGTTGATGCTTCACTTGCTGAGGAATATTTTTCAGTATCTGGTCAAATACCAAAAGCTTGTTTTGTTGCTACTAAATATCCATCTAAGTATAATGGACTATATGAATGGGTCACTCAAGAAGAGCTAGATGATCATCATAAACTTTGCCAAAAACCATTAGAACATTATGCCAATTTTTTATCTAATCTAAAATTAGATATACAATATCCTATTTGGGAATATAATAATGCTCAAAATATGGGTGGCACAAAGTTAGCCTTTGAAATTAGAGCCTGCAATTTATTACCAGACATAATGAGTGTTCCAACTGTTGATAAAACTCCAGGTTGTTATGATAGAGCCACTTGGGTTCCTATTAAAATTACAAGAAGATTATATTCCGGTATTGTCTATAGTTTAGACGTTGAAGGAGAAAAGACTTATATTGCCAATAATATTGTAACTCATAACTGCCCAGTAGAAAAGGCGGTCATGGCCCAATGGGTACAGGTAACCTTGACAGCTTTAAACATTGATCCTAAAGAAGTTGAAAATGCTGTTGACGTTAGCATGGTCTTTGAATTAGCTGGGCTTGAAATGTTGCGCTATAGAGCAGCCTGGGATCTATCTAAGAACCCTTCTTTAGTAGAAGAGCGTATTGTAGGCTATTCTCCTCAGGGAGAGCCTATTTATGGTGAACAACCAAAGGCCGCCTTGATTGTACTGGAAAAATATGGTAAGCTTGTTTCTAAGCTTAGAGATCAATTACTTGCAACTAGAAGAGCTCAAGCTCAAGTAGGTAAACTTTCTAATGACCTATCTATGCGTGGAGCAGAGTTACTAGACAAAGCAAGAGAATTGGCTCGTAAACGTAAGATGCAACAGGACACCGTAGAAGTAGAATTCAAAATAGCCAATGAACAATCAAAGCCAACAGGCCCTACAGAAAATACGTGATGAGATTTGGTTTGACCTAGAAACAACTGGTTTAGGCACGTCTACCGAATTAAGACGTCTTTCTAAGATAATGGGCGATCCTGCCTTGTCCCGAAAAGAAATTGGGATATGGCAGATCGCTTTCTCTACATCTGGAATAAACCAAGTGATGTATGGCAAAACTGATATCCCATTTGAAGAAGATGCTGAGGCCTTAATCAAAGATCAGCTCCATAATATGGAGAAAGGGACAGAGAAACAGATTGTTGAACATTTTGGAAAAATGATCAAAGAAAAGCCAGGTGCGATATTAACTGGCTATAATATTGGTAAATATGATATTCCAGTTATGGCTCAAGCTTTTGAGCGATATGGAATGCATGAAGAGCTTAATATTCTAAAAAATATGACCATCAATGATGTTCAATTAACTGCCACTAAATTTCTGGATTCTATACTTACTGAAACTGCTAAATTTAAGTTAGGATTAAATTTCAAAGAGAACGCTCAGCTTGGGACTAAGTTAGAGAATATGGCTGAAGCTTTAGGAGTTTTGCAACGAAAAGGCGATAAGTTCTTTTTTACAGAAACAGGACAAGAGTTTAAAGCTCACTATGCTCCTCATGATATTACTTTAACTAAAATGGTGCAACAATCTCTTAGAGATCCAATAGAAGCATCAAAACGTTTTTCAATGGAAAAATGGATTGAATCTGTAGATAGGTCACATAGAGGCAAAGTTAAAACATGGAAGTCTGTATATCTTGAAAATGCTTTAAATAAGGAAAAACCATTAGATCTATTTAAAGAAGTTAAGATATTAGACTCTGATGCATATAAAATAGAATTGTCTAAAGTAGAAGAGCTACCTCAGGCTCCAAAGATTAAAGTTAGTGCTAGTGCTTATACAGAAGCTAAGCAAACTATTAAAGAAGTAGCCGATGATATAGCAAAGTCTGATAAATGGTCTAAGCTTTCTGCTGCAGCAAAGAAGGCAATGCCAAGTGCAGATAAAGCATTAAAATGGGGATTAATCGGCGGCATGGCATATTTAGGCTACAAAGGAATATCATCTTTGACTTCTAAAGAGAAAGATACGTCTGACTATATCTCTGCTTCGGTTCTGGGAAGAAATGAGGATGATATACTTAGATCCATTAATAACTCTAAGACTGTTGCAGGGTTTAATAAAAAATCTGATAGCTTTGGAGATGGCTCTCTTAAGTCTAATAAACAAATTCAAAAAATCATAGAAGATGAATTTGAAGATTATTCAGACTCTGAATCTGCTGTAGAAGTACAAGATGATGAACTTGGGATAAAAGGATCAGTAGACGCAGTAGTAACTAAGGGCAAGCAGAAAATACCAATTGAAGTTAAAAGTATTGGGTCTTTTGAGCTAGAATCTTTAGAGGCACCAAAAGAAGAACATGCGTCTCAAGTAAACTTCTATGCTCATGCATTAAATGCTAGTGGAGGCTATGTAGTTTATGCAGACAGAGATCAGCCTAAGAATAGAAAAACATTTTATGTTCCTTATGCCCCTGGCACTCTGATAAGAGATGTAGCTAACTTTAGATCAATATTACTTCAAAACCATAATATACCTAATACTTTATTGTCTTGGGGCAAGCAATCTCAAGAATATTGGGAGTCTGAAACTGTACCTACTCCTCAATACGGCAAATATATGGGTGGATCCAAAACTAAAGATCAAAGATCTAAGAATGCCCATTTATTCCCAGTTGGCCAAAATAGCCAAATGAATCATGAAGAAAATGGGTCTAGGTACCATAGAAGGAACTAAGAATGGGCGTATTCGACAAACTAGCTTCTTTTGGAGAAAGCTTTGGAAAGTCTTTTGCTGACACAGAGGTTGGTAGAGTTGTATCTCCTTTGAAGCTATTTGAGCGAGAACAGCTAAATAAATTGTCTAAGCTTATGGATCAGCAAGGGTTTTCTAATGTTGCCTCTGATATGTCTAAGCAATATTTTGCTGGAAGAACTGTTAAAAATATTGGTTCATCAATTGAGTATACTGCAGAAAATGCCAAGTTAGCTACTGCTAGAAAGGTAATTGCTGGTTCTGCAGCTGGCCTATTGGCCGCTAATGCTCTTGGCATCAATCCTGGCGGCATTACTGATAAACTTAATAGCGCAGCTGCCCTAGGCACTCATTATGCAGTAGGACGCTCCCTAATGGGAATGGGAGGGGCAGCTAGAGTTGCTGGAATAGGCTATCTCGGAGCAACGGCTATTAATACCTTCAGAGATGGCGACAATATAGGACCTATGTGATGGGAAAAAGTATTGCATCTTTAGCCTTTGAAGGAGCCCGAGATTTATTAAAATTCGGGGGCAAGGGTTTGACAGCTGGAGTTAAAGGCTCTGGCAAAATACTTGAATATTCTCAAGCCTCCAAAGTAATGGTTAATCATCCATTTCGCACTATCTCATCTGTAGGTGCACTTGGAGCTAGCGTAGGATTAGCCGGATTTGGTGGTGTAGGACCAATGAGCTCATTAGGCGATTGGTATACTAAAAATATGATTGCCGAATATGGCGATCGTCCTGAGACTATGAAAACAATAACTGCTACACAAACTTCTGCCACTTTAGTGGCAATTGGAGCAGGACTATTAGGTGGCGCTGGATTGTTTGGATTTGGTCCATTAGGAAAAGATTGGACAAAGTTGCCAAAACTGGAAGGCAACCTTGGTAAAGTTAAAGGCTTTGCAAAAGGTTTATTGAGTTCTAAGACCCCTGAAGAGTTTCAGAATATAAAAATGGCAAAATGGTCTAAATCTAATAGATCTATATTTGATTATAAATATAATCATCCTAGTTCCCCAGAGTTTGCAGCCGGAAGAAAGAAAGCTTTAAAGCTATCTAAAGCTCAATATAAAACACTTGGATCATCTTCTCTTCAGCAAGGATATACTGCTGGGTACAATCTTAAGAATGATTTTATTAAAACAGTTAAAAATGCCAGAATGCCTAAAATGAATTGGTCCAAGGTGTCAGCTCCCGTATCTAAGCATCCTATTTTATGGGGAACTGGGCTTGGATTTGCTGCTGGGGCTGGAATAGCTACAGCAGATGATAATTATGAGCGCTTAAGAGGTGGATCAGAAGGGGATATTACTGGCATAGGATCTACTCCTCAAGGTGGAATATCTCCAGAGCTACAATTCTCAACTTATGACCTAATGTTTGCTTTGCATAGAAATAATAAATCTATCAAGACGAGGTATCAATAATGCCCGGGTTAGATTACTTAAATGAACCTTATGACCCTAAAGAGGATAATTATTATAACTCTGGGCTAAAGCAGATAGCTTTTGATACAGCTTTGCCATGGGCTGCTAAGCATGCAGCAACTGGCTACTCAAAGTGGATTAGTCCAAAACCTAGTCAGGTTTCTGCTTATAAAGATTTAAAAACAATGCTCAAACAAGAGCGCCATATGGGAAAGTATGGCTTAAATCTAAAAATGGGAGAATATGGCAAAGTAGTTGGTGGTAATACATTTCTTGATGCTAGGGCCGCTGTAGTTGGTTCTAGACTAAAACAAATGAATGTAAATAAACTAGCTGGCACCCTTGGTAGATATGGTAAAGTAGCTAGTATTGCTGGTGCAGTTGTCATGGGTTGGCAGTTAGGGAAAGGCTTATTAGGCCTATCGGATACCTTTAAAGATACACCTGAAGAAATAGCTAAACGTAGACGAAAATCTTTATATAGTGGTGGCGAAGAATTTTTTGATTCACGAGCGGCATTTACGCAAAGACAAAGAGCTCTTCAAGTAATACATAATTCACAAATGAGCACAAGAGCTGCATTCCAAGAAGAAGCTTCTTTTTTGCATTATTGACATGTCAACATCTAAACAACTTAAAAAAATAGAACTTGTAGAAAAATTAGTAAATCTTGGCTATGGCCGACGTCGAATAGCAAAAGAATTGCAAATATCAGAATGGGAAGCTAGAGCTTTAATCTCTGCTGTTTTGCCCGTTAAAGAATCAGTACGAGAATCACCTTCTATCCCAGAAATTAAACTGGATAAACCTGCCCTTATAAAGGGTCCTAAAGCCGAGCCTTCTTTTACTTCTATTAATCTCTTAAATAATTGTGATCAAGAAGAAGAGAATTGTTCCGTTAATGTTAATAACATATCTTTGAAAGTGGCATGTGTAAGTGATATTCATTATCCATATGAAGACAGAAGAGCTACTCAGATAGCTCTTTCTTTCTTAAAAGATTATAAGCCTGATCTTTTAGTGTGGAATGGAGATATATTTGACTTCTACGCGGTATCTAGTTACGAAAAGAATCCAAAGAAGAAATTAGATATTCAAGAAGAGATTGATTATGGATATTCGCAAATGCGAATGTGGACTAAGGAATTAGGACCTACTACTAAGCATTTTTTTATATCTGGCAATCATGAAACAAGAATGCAAAGGCTTATAAATAAGAATGCTCCGTCTTTAGCATCATTAAGATCGACAAGTATTGAATCAAATATAGATTTTAAGTCTATAGGAGTCCAATATGTTCCTAATCATCAAGATCTTCATATAGGAGATCTTATGTTTATTCATGGCTCAGTAGTTAGAAAACATGGTGGCAATTCTGCTCGTGGACACTATGAGCAATATGGCTGCAGCTTATTAATGGGGCATACCCATAGATTAGCAGTTCTTTTTAAGAGAAATAAATTTGGTACTCATTCTTTAATTGAGAATGGAACTTTATGTGATTTCGATGTAGAATATGCTCCTTATCCAGATTGGCAACATGGATTTACGACCATTGAATTCCACGGAAATACATTTGTGCCAACTATTAGACCAATCATCAATTACAAATTAATTGCCGATGGCAAAGTTTATTGCTCATGACTGATATTGAAGAAATTTTAGATGGCGAAGATATCAGGTATAAAAAGTATATACCTGAGAGAGATTATATCGCCAATGATTATAAGCCATTTAAGGCACCATTCTCTAGTCTTTGCCAGAATTGCGATGTATACCATGCAATGCTTCGGACTAAGGGCCTTGTTGGAGATACGTTTCCTATAAAATGTAAGCGGCATGTTTTAAAAGAATTCAGCGAATTAATACCTTCTGATTTCCCTTCAGAAGAAGAGTATTATGAATTCATGATTAATGCAGACCCAGTAGCTTGGGCTAGAGCTAAATTCAACTGGGAAGCATACTGGTACCAAGAAGAGATGATGTCTTGTACCGGACAGAAGAAAGTCATTAGAGCTGGAAGAAGAACTGGTAAAACAGCTACAATTGTAATGTTAACCCTATGGGGAATCTTTACACATAAAGACTGGACAGTTCTAGTAATTGCTCCATATCAATCTCAGGTTACCAAAATCTTTGATGAAATGGAAAAGCTGTTAAATCTAAATCCAGAGCTCTCTAAGTCAATCAAAAGAAAGACTAAGAACCCTCAGAGACTAGAGTTAGTCAATGGTTCTAAAGTTCTTGGATTCTCTTCTGGATCAAAATCAGCGTCTAAGTCTGATAAGGTTAGAGGACAAGATGCGAATTATATCGTAATAGATGAAGCGGACTATCTTGATGATCAAGACCTAGAAGCCATCTTAGCTATCTTAGCTTCTCACCCTGATTGTGGACTATGGGCGTCTTCAACTCCAACTGGCCGTCATGCTAAGTTTTATCAGTGGTGCACTGACAAAAATCTTGGATTTAAAGAGTTTTGGTATATCTCGCAAGAATCTAATAGATGGACTCCTGAGGCAGAACATTTCTTTAGATCAAACTATAATGCAACTACTTTCGAACATGAATTCTTGGCTGAGTTCGGTTTGCAGGAAGGTGGTATTTTTAGAAACGACTTAATAGATGGTTGCCTATCTGACTATAAACTTCCTAGAGAACGTCAATCTCACCAATCTAGAGTTGTAATGGGTGTTGACTGGAACGGGGAAAAGAACGGCGTTCATATTGTCGTAACTGAATACTGGAATGGTAAGTATAGTTTGCTAGATAAGTCTATTGTAAGAAATGATGAATTTACGCAACATGCTGCTATTGATAGAATAATAGAGCTAGACAATAAATACGGCTGTGATTTCATTTACGTGGATGAAGGTTACGGAAGAGTTCAAGTAGAAATGCTTCACAAGATGGGAATGAAAAATCCCGGTGGCGGTCTACATAAAAGAGTTGTTGCCTATGCTTTTAATAAGCCAATTGAACTTAGAGATCCTCGTACTGGATTGTTAATTAAAAAGCCTTCTAAGCCTTTCCTAGTTAATATAACTGCTCTTCAATTAGAAGAAGGAAGACTATCTCTTCCTTTGTCTGAAGATACTCAGATATTAGTTCAAAGTAAAGATTCAGAAGTTGGAAATAAAACTCCTGGCCTTGTTCAGCAAATGAGAAATTTTGCCATTGAAAGAATATCGGTCCTAGGTTTACCAACTTACACCCAAGGTGATGATCATACTCTGTTCGCCTTCATGTTATCTATTGTTGGATTTATAATGCAATTTTCTGACTTGAAGCAAGCAAATCATGCTGTTGGAGGCGCTTTTGTTGCTACAAGAGATCAAGCTTCAGCTAATGCTGAATCAAATGAGCGCTTATCTCAGGTTGTAAGACAACTTGATGCTGGAATGTCTAAATCTAGTCTTGGTGGAGATATCTCTAGCGTATTTACTGCAAAGCATTATGGAAGTAATTTAAGAAAATCAATTGCTAGAGGTGACAAGAATACTATTAGAAAATACTTTGGTTCACAAAATATTTTAAGAGGCAGATCATTAGATAAAAATGATCCAACTAAAAGAGCCGAAATTTAATGAGTTTAGATTATAGAGGATTACCTGACTTTATCAGAGAAAGAGAACTAGCTACTACTAATGTTAGTAGAGCTAGAATTAATTCTTTTATTGATAAAGCTAAGCCGCAATCTCAAGAAGATATAGTTTTTGATGATTTAGCTAAAATATATCTAAAGGGAGAAGCATTAAAAAATGCTATTGGAGAAATGGGACTTCAAACCTTTATTCCAGTAGAAGATGGCGCATCAGTTAAGGCTTCTATTCAAAGAATATATTCTTCAAGAACAGATATTATAACTTTTGGGCAATTTAAAGAAGCTTGTGAGTTTATTGCATCTAGAAATTCATCAATAGATGAAGACTTTCTTCTTAAATTCAAGGTAATTGATCCTAAGCTTGAAAATACCAGTATAACTACTAAGTATAAAGGTATTAAAAATAATGGCAATGATTGGATTAGCTCTTTCTTAGAACAGCTATCTTCTTTTGCTGGAATGCTGATCGCTGGCAAAATGGCCGATTTATCCTTCTTGATAAGTCCACAGCTAGACGTAGACTCTGAAGGTGGCTCTGGTTCTTTTAAATCTTGGGGAGCCCAGGGCAGTGCG
>ERZ724522.541-NODE-541-length-23865-cov-10.522470_pt1 | contig 23865 bp, 26 predicted proteins | sample MGYA00376055_ERZ724522 | MGnify/ENA primary metagenome ERZ724522 (study PRJEB28724, sample SAMN07190884) | wastewater metagenome | isolation source: effluent of sewage treatment plant in Hong Hong | place: Hong Kong | collected 2016-03-17 ...
AGTGTCGTGCCCGCTCTCGGGCGTCCAGGCTGTGCGTGGACTCCATCGTGATCCGCGCGTCGATGTACTGCTGCCAGCGACGCTGTCGATCTTCGTCCTCCCGCTCGTAGTGGCCCTCGAGCCAGCGCCGGTGGTAGTGCAACAGCCCGAGGTAGAGGAGCTGTGCCGTCGCAGCGAGTACCCACCAGAACCAGCGGGCAGGCAGCGACGTGGCGGTGCAAAGGCGCTCGAGGAGGCGACAGGGCAGGGCCATGTCGGTGAGTGTAGCGGATTCGAAATCGTCGTCGCGCGGGGGTATAAGAAGTAACGAAAGGAAGGCTTGTATGAAGACGATTTCGATGATGATGCTCGTGGGTGCGGTGATGTTCGGCGGGTGCGACGCGGTCATGCCTCCCGTAACGGACGGAGGTTCGCAGCAGTGCCCCGTGGCGGTGTTCCCACAGGTGTTCGATGTCTCGAACCCGGTGGGCTCGTTCACTGGCGAAGCCATCGCGGCGCCCCTCGTGGGTGATGCGACGGGCTCTGCCTGGTACGTCGCCATCGAGGCCGATGGGGACGGAGGCTTCTGCCTCAAGCCCTCGCCGCAGAACACCTGCGTCTTCGCGGTGGTGCCGTTCGGTCAGGAGGTCTTCCGAGCCGAGCTCGCGGGCGTCCCGTTCCGGTACAACACCGAGACGTGGCATGCTCGCACGGTGACGATGGTCACGCACTACGGGCAACTCGGCCGTGGCGTCGTCGACGTGTTCATCACGGCCGACGAAGGCGCGATGGCCTGGCGCCTCGAGCAGCAGATCTCGCACTGACCTCTCCCGCCCTATGGCGGGGGAGGCGGCGCAGGACCGCTGCGTTTTAGATCAGGGATCGCTGACGCTCACGAGGAATGCGTTGTTCGCGACCTGATTGCCTGTTCCGCTCGAGACCGTCACGTCGATGGAGAGCGCGCCGGCGTTCACGTTGCGGAACACGTTGCCAGTCATGATGATGCCGGCGTTGTTGAGCGTCGCGGTCCCCTTGGCAGCCACATTGGCGGTTCCGAGGCCGTTGAAGTTCGTCGTGATGACGTTGTTTTCGATGAGGAGCCCCTGCCAGCCCGTTGCGATGTAGATTGCTGCTTCTGCGACTCCGGTAGAGAAGTAGTAGATGTCGCAGCCTTGGAAGAAGCCGTAGCGGTCTCCGATGAGCTGCAGGCCCGATGTCGTCGTGTTCCCGCAGTACAGGTAGAAATAGCACCCACGGAACTTGAGCGTGGCGCCGGAGCCGCCCGACGTTACCACGACGCCCGCGTGCGCTGCCTGCGACGCGATGCCCGCGAAGGTACAATCGGTTGCGGTGACCGTAGAAAAGTAGAACGCCGGAGCGCCGGATGTCCCGGTGTTGAGGCTCACGCACCCAGACGCGACTAGGTAGCCGCCCACGAAGCGGTATCGTGCCACGATAGGCGCACTGAGCGCGGTGCCTTCGGAGTAGCTCGCCTCGTAGTGCGTCGTTCCTGTGGAGTTCAAGATCGACACGTTGGTAGCCGTGTTGACCACCGGCGGTCGCTTCATGACCAGCTTGTGGATCCATGCGTTGGTTGTGGTGAGCACCGCGCCCGCGCTGTACCCATTCGGACCGTTCGTCGGCGTTCCCGTCAGCTGCTTGTCGTTGAAATCAAGCAGGAGCCCGTCGATGACTGCCGTCTGCGCACCGCCTCCCGCGCCATTCACGTAGAGGAAGCAGAAGAGCGGCAGCGACGTGACCGTGCTTGCGAGCTCGATTGTGCAATCGGTGATCGTGGTGATGCCGGCGCCCGTGACGTTCGACGCGTTCGTCGAGTTGTTGCCGCCGAACTCGAGGGAGGACACGGTCCCCGCGCCGGTATTGAGCTGTCCGAGCGTAGTGCGGCAGCGCACGAGATCGATCGTCGACCCCGCCGCCGGACACAGCGTGATGATCTGCTGGTAGGACCCAGCGGTCACGGCGCTAGTTCCCGTGAGCAGGGTGCAGTCGACGAGCTTGACCTTCGCCGACCCCGCACCCGGCAAGACCCGAAGCAGCGGACTCGAACTCGTGTTCGTGAAGACGCAATCTTCGAACTGCACGAAACCTGCGTTCATCGCCGACGTGATGTCGAGGAGATACGCAGACGTCAGTGCGCCCGAGAACGTGCACTTCCGGAAGACGATGCCCTGTGACGCCGTGTTCGCGCCGAAGCTCGAGAAGGCGAACAACGTGTTCTGCCCCTGAGCCGTGAACGTGCAGTTGTCGAAGACCGCGCTCTGCACGTTCTGCCCGAAGTTCACGACGCTGCCGCCGCTCGAGACCAGCGTGTCCGGGCCGACGAAGTCGCAGTTCGTCGCATGCACCGTCTTGCCCTCGAACGAGATCCCGTACGTCGTCGCGGCGCTCACGCCGGCTGCGACCATCACGAGCCGGTCGAGGCGCACGTTCGCCGTCGACGTCGTGCCGAGCTTCAGCATGCCCGGGTTCGCACGCACGTTCTGCATGCGCACATCGCCAGCGAGCGTCAGCACGTACGCCGCCGAGCGCTGCAGGGCGACGTTCTCCATCACCACCGGCAGCGTGTTCGCGTAGGTGTTCGTCGCGCCGAGCGTGAGCGTCACGTCGTACGTTTCGCCGCGCAGCGTGACGCCGTTGACCGTCATCGATCCGTTCGCGAAGACGTTCGTGTAGTTGCCGCGGCGCAGATACACGACGCCGCCGTACATGCTCGCCGACTGCGTCGCGGCAATCGCCGCGTCGACCTGCGTCGCGCCGTTGTAGTGGCCGCCCGTCGACAGGGTGTTGTCGGAGACCGTCCAGGTGACCGAGCGCAGCTGTCCGAGGCGCTGGTTCACCGAGTCGAGCGCCTCCTGGGGCGTGTCGGTCGTCGGGGAGTTCGAGATGCCGCCGCCGACCACGAGCGTCGGGGAGCCCGCCCAGGCCGAGGAGTTCACGTAGGAGCTCAGCGAGCTGCCCGGCATGCCGCTCGAGCCCGTAGCGAGCACGGTGCCGTCCACCCAGTGCAGGCTGCCGTTCACGACCTTGCAGAGCGGGATGCAGCCCGGGAGCCACTCGGGGTGCGCCTGGGCGATGAAGAGGTTCGCCGAGACGTCCGAGTTCGAGCGCGACTGGTTCGACTCGGCGCGGCCACCGCGGACGCCGCCCTTCGGATCGTTCGAGTCGCCCGCCGACGGTTCGATGACGTAGTCGTAGCGGATCGCGAGGAGGTCCCCCTCGGTGAGAGGGTTCGAGGTCGTGAAGGTGCTCAGCGCATTCGCCGCGAGCGTGTGCGCCTCGACGTCTGCCGTCGCGTTGCCCGCTGTGCCCGCTGCGTGCGTGCGGGTGTCGATGCTCGTCTCGGCGAGCGTAGCGATGGCGGTGCCCGTCGCGCCGTTGTTGATCGCGGAGATCTTGCCGGTGAGCGCCGCGACGCCCGCGATGGCCGTGTTGACGAGCCCCGTGACCGTCGCCGAGTTGTGCGTGGCGACTGCGCTGTCGAAAATGACGAGGATCCGGTAGACGGGCCCCGAGGAGATCGTCACGGTCGGGGTGACCGTGCCGGTCACGCTCCGGTGCTCGACGGTGATCTCGTTCATCCCGTCGGTCGCATACGCCGTCGCCGCGACGGTGTAGGAGACCCGGTTCACCGCGTTCGTGCCGACGTGCAGGACGCCCTTCTGGTTCGTCCGCGGGGTGATGAACGGACGGAGGGTGAGCTGGGTCGTGTTGTTCACGATGCCCGTGCCGGCGCCGCCCGCCTCCCAGACGAGGCTTCCGCCCGCGCCGAGCTCGATGAGGTACCGCGAGGTCCGGTCGCGGTAGTAGAGAAGGTCCCCGAAGGTGTCCCGCGCGATCTCGGTGCGCGAGCGAAGGTTCTCCGCGGGGCGTCCGAAAGTCGCCGCGACTGCCGCCTCACCGTCCGTGATCGGCTGGATGGACGCCGCCGTCGCGGTGCCCGTATCGCCGAGGTTCTTGTAGTCGACGTAGGTCTTCTGCGTGGTCATGAAGGGGCCTCAGACGGTGAAGGTGACACGCCAGCGGAACTCGAGCTCGACGACGTTGGTCTTCGGCTGATCGGGGAAGACCTGACGTGCGAAGAGGGTCGCGCCAGTGGTCGTGAGGGGGTTGTCGGCGGTGCCGCGGGTGAAGAGCCCGGCCTCCCGGTAGGTGACGCCGTTGCCGGTCGTCGCGTCGAGGAGCGCCGAGAACTCGACGGTGCCTGCCGTGCCGATGGTCCGGTTCGCATCGAGCAGCTGCACCCGGACAGGGTTGCCCGACACCGTGGCCTCGGCAGCGAGAGCCGTGTCCGAGCGCTGCGGAGCGAGGTTGCTCGTCCCGAAGCGCATCGACTTGATCTGGTTCTCGAGCTGCGCGTTCGCGCCGAGAGCCGCGTTCGGGGCGAGGAGCGTCACCAGGGCCGTACCGGCGCCGAAGGTGATGACGTTCTTCTTCTCCCAGACGGAGAGCTGTTCGCCCGTGCGGGCGTCCCTGCGGATGACCAATAGATCTCCCCGCAGGGCGGGGGTGTCCGTAACGTGGAACGTCGACATAGGCCTCCCGACTATACCGCGCGGTGCGCGCCGACACCACGGGTCCTTCGTTGTCCTGCCCGGGCGCTCACGGGAACGTGCCACCGGCCGACAGCGAACCTCCCATGGACGTGAGCGCACGTCCATTCCCCGAGCGATCGGTGAGATCTGCGCTGCCCGACCACTCGAGCGACCAGTCGGCCCAGGCCGTGGCGTCGGCAGACGTCAGATTCGACAGCGCCAGAATGTGCGCGTTCGTGGGCGTTCCTGTCACGTCCTCTACACGGGCATGAAGGAGATACGCGTCGCTGCCGTCGTTGCCGTTCAGCTGCACCGAAGCGATGGTTTGGCTCGGGGTCCAGGCGTTCGCATGTGGCGACGTCCAGCCTGCGTTGGCCACGAGGTCCGCGCGCAGAGCGGCCAACGTGTACGTCGTGGTGTAAGGCCCCTGAACGGCTTGCCCTGCGTACCGAACCCACTGCCGCAGCGTCAAGTTGCCGCTGCCGTCACAAACAGCCTGCCATGCCAGGAACACCCAGCCGTTCTCATAGGTCCAGGGGACGCCTGTATCGAGCAGGTACGTGGTGTCGCTCACCCAGGAGGACGCGCTCTCGCTGACCGCAGTGCCGTCCGCGAACAGCATGCTGTTCGTGTTCAGATCGCCGACACTCCCGCTCGTTGTGTTGAAGTTGAAGCTGATGCAGCGGAGGTACCAGTTGGCGAAGTTGATTCGCAACACCTCGGTGTTGCCGAGTGTCGTGGGGTGTGACGTGACAGGTGTCGGCATCTTCGCCCACAGGGAGACCATGACCCCGCCGCTCGACGGCATCGAAGCACTACGGTACGCCCACTGATTCGTGTACTGCGTTTGGTTGACGCGCGTGGAGGTGACGGAGACAGACGCAGCTGTCCGCGCGATCTGCACGGGCCAGTCCTGGATCTCCGTGTCGCGCGACGAGCGCTGCCGCCCGTACCGTGTCACTGGGGCGCGTCCTCCGACCGCGTAGTAGGTGTCGCCGCTCGTGACGTCGATCACCGCGCCGCCGCCCGCCACAGGCTCCTGAACACCGTACGCCGTGTAGTTCACCGTGCCGGCGTCCGTATCCATCGGGATGCCTGCGCGGTTGGTGGAGCTCGCGTACGTGTTGTCGATGCTGACCGACGGCTCGAACACCTCCCACGCGCCGCCCTCGGTGACGCCGGTGTACGACTCCTGGTAGGTGAACTGGACCGTCGCCCCCGTCTCGGGGGTCAGCACGGCGTTCACGGTGCATGTGTCCGGCCCGAGGTACTGGAGGAGCTCGACCTTCGTGCCTGCGTTCGCGCCCGAGAGGAACTCCATGTAGTAGATGCGCGAGCGCCAGGTCGCAGGGTCAGCTGCGAGACGGTCTGTGCTCGTCATCTGCTCGGTGATCAGGTAGTCCGTCGTGCGGATCGTGTCCGCGGAGATCACGTCGACGTACGTCGTCTGGTCGAGGCCCGTGATCAGGTACTCTTCCGCGACGCGCACCGTCGTCGACGAGACGAACTCCGCGATACGGTAGAACTGCTGTCCCGACGCTCCGACGACCGGGCGCCGGATCAAGTAGCCCTCGTAGCCAGGGGCGAACGTGAAGAGGGGCCCGGCTCCCGGGTACGCCTCGAGCGTCTCGGTGAAGTAGCTCGCGCCGTAGGCGTCCGTCCAGAAGCGTCCCTCCTGCGAACCGCAGGGGACGAGATCCCAGACGACGTTCGTCGCGGGCGGCAGCGAGGCGGCGAGTACGAACTGCTGCCCTGTGAGCATCCGGCCGATGCGCCAGCGTCCTGCGACGGGCCCGGGGCTCGAGATCTCCACGTAGGCGAGCAGCACCGAGCCCGTTAGGTCCTGGGGGTTGTTCAGCGTGATGACGGTCTCGCCTCCGAGCGTCGAGATCGCAGCGTTCGTGCCACCGACGCCGGACACCTGGAAGAACTCGCGGTCGTAGGGCGCCGGGCGCCCTGCCCAGACGAAGTCCGTCGGGGTGATGTAGAGCTTGCCCACGCGCCGCCGGTAGCCCGCGCCGGGAGCCCCGAGGACGTTCGTCAGAAGCCCCGTCCCCGAAGGGGAGGAGAACGTGCTCGTGTTCGAGACGTAGCGGTACCACGCTCCGACGTTCCAGAGGTTGCCCACGCGCAGGGGGTTCGGGTCCTCGAGCACGATCTCGCCGCCCTGCCCGCCCGGCCGCAGCGTCGCCTGGACGTTGAAGTACGCCTCCTGCACCCGGATGAGCTCCTGGAAGAGCAGCGCCGGGGTGAGGAAGAGGTACGTGTAGGCAGGCTTCGCGACGAAGACGAGCTCCTCGAGGTCCTGGATGACGCTCGAGGGGAGCTTGTCGACGAGGTACGCATCGAAGGCCACGGAGAAGACGTGGTACTTGAGCAGCCGGTCGAGGATGACGTACGCGGCCTTGTGGCGCAGGGGCAGCGTGCCGGCGCGGAGCGACCAGGGGAGCACCCCCGGCGCCGTAGAGGTGAGCGGCACGTCCGAGACGATCTGCGCATTCGTCGCGGTGAGCACGTTCGCGATGCGGTAGCTCCCCCCGCCGAGCTCGACGTAGTTCCCGACGTCCTTCGCGGTGAACGCCACATCGCTCGCGGTGAAGTAGGTCTCGGTCGTCCGGTCTGGGTAGAGCGGATCGGCCACAAGCTGCCCCTGAGTGCCCGACTGGAGCACAGGGCGCGTCGGGACAAAGCCCGTGTCGTCTGCGCCGACGAAGAGCCCCGGGTCGCCGATGCAGGAGCCGTCCGGGGCCCCGATGGTGTTCTCGAAGAGGCTCGGCGTCGACTGTCGCCGTTCGGGCGTGTAGTCCGGGAGAAGCACCTCCGGGATCCGCGAGCTCTCCCACCAGGTCGGCGTCTCGACGTAGTCGGTCACGGTGAAGGCCGCCGTGACGACCTCGAAGGCTTTCAGCGTGAGGACGCCGACGTTCAGCGGATCGAGGAACTTGGCCTTGAGCGGCGCGGCGCGCGGGTAGGTGTATGTGGCGCGCGAGGTCGTGATCGAATGCGTGCCCGTGTACGTGATCTCCCACCCGACCGCGGTGTCGGTCACGGGCGTCTCGGCGAGCTCGACGGTAGTTGCGTCGATCACCTGCGCGATCGTGAAGAGCTTGTTCTGGTTGTACCCCGAGGTGACGAAGACCTTGTTGTTCAGGTCCGCAGAGGTGAAGACCGCGGTCGCGGACGAAAACCTCCGCGTCGCGCCATCGAACACGCCATCGCTGCCGCTTCGCAGTGCGCCCGAGCTGTACCCGAGGAAGACCTCCCCGTCGTCCCGAATCACGTCGAGGCCGCCGACGACGTTCACCGCCGACTCGAAGCGCTCGAGCGTCGGACCGAGCATGAAGAGCTGGAAGAGGCCGCGGATGAGCTGCCGGTACTGCTCGCTCGAGGTCTGGATGCGGTTGATGAGGTAGCCGTACGTGAGGTAGAGCGAGTACTTGTCGACGTACGTGTCTGGCGACCACGCGCCGATCTCGAGCACGGGCTCGACGACGTCCGTCACGTCGACCGCGCCCCGCGTCCATGTCTTCCAGACGATGCTGCCGTTGTTTGCGTCGGGAGCCGTGGGCGTGCGGTCGCTCGTGAGCGACACGGTCGTCGCGTTGAACACCTTCTGGATGTAGTAGATGCCGTCGTTCGCAGCGGTAGCGCAGCCCGAGAGCTCGAGCATCGCGCCCACGTGCGCCGAGGTGAACGCCGCAGTGGGAGCCACGAACGTGAGGGGGTTCGTCGCGTTGAGCGAGCCGGTGCTGCCGGACAGGTCCCAGTACGACACCGCGACGGCCGTGCGATAGCGGTAGTCGATGCGGTTCGTGATCGAGGGCTGCCACAGGGTGAGCTGCCGGACCACGCCGGTGTCGATGTTGACCGTGTAGTCGCGGCCCTCGACGACCGCCTGCGCGTCCCCGTAGCGTCGCGCGAAGATCGACACGCTGCCCGGAAGAAGCCACGCGTCGGGCGGGGAGTAGACCGTCTGGTAGGTCACCACCTCGAGCGGGGCGGCTGCGAACGCGAGCGAGGACGCGTTCACCGCGGCCGCGGGAACGGAGATCGTCACGTTGTTCGAGTCTACGAATCCCGTGCACTCGCAGAACGTCGTCTCTCCGCCGATCGTGAGCAAGATGTACCCGCCCACCATGTTCGCGCCGAAGAACGCCGTACCGGAGTTGAAGTTCGCGCTGCCGCCACCGAGGAGCGTGAGCGCGCCGTCCGTGCCCTGCTGCGCGATGTTCGAGTAGATGCGCGCGGTGACGCCGGTCTCGTCGACGAGGGGGTTGCCCTCGATGACGAGCTCCGTCGGAGAGACCACGTCGATGATCTTGTAGGATCCCGCGTTCACCGCGGAGAGGAGCTCGACGGTGTCGCCGACGTTGTAGACGGTGACCGTCCAGAGCGGCGTGCCGAGCAGGAGCGTGCGAGTTGCTCCGACGATCGTGCCGGTCGTGGTGAGCACGCTCGAGGTGCCCGTGGGCTCGAACGGCTCCTCGGTGACGGTGTCGTCGGGAGGGCTGCGGAGCACAGCGTAGTCGAGCTTGCCCGCGAGATCGTCCGGCGCTGCCTGGGCGTAGAGGTAGAGCCCTTCGGGGCGCACGAGCGTCACCGGGAACTCCGCGGAAGTACCGTAGCCCGGGCTCTGCAGGATGCGGAGCACGTCACCCTTCTGGACGTCAGAGAACATCCAGTCGTCGCTCAGAGGGACGCGGAAACGTGTGCCGAAGGACACATCGAAGGAGCGCGTGGCGAAGCCTTCGAGCGGCGCACGCTCGACACGAAGAAGCGCCGCAGAGTCGGCGACGACCTTGTCGGCCCCCGTGGACGTGCCCGCGAGCTCCGCTCGAAGGAGCCCCTTCGAATCCGTGTTCGTGTTGATGAGCGAGACGACTTCGGCCGCCGTCGTCTGGCTCGAATCGAACGCGATCGTGAATGTGTAGCCGCTGCGCGCGAGCGTCGGCGGGTGCGTCGCGGTGTCCGCGAGCACGACGTCGATGTCCCCCGGGGAAAAGCCCGTGACGCGCGTCGAGACCGTGAAGGCCGCGTTGCCCGTACCGAAGGTATAGCCAGGGTAGGCGCTGAAGGGGTCGTAGCGAAAAAGAAGGCTCCGCGACGCAGCGTCGAACGTGAAGTCGACATCCTTCTCGAGCGCGGCGGTGACGTTGAAGACCTTGTTGTTGAGCGCGCTGAGGCCTGCGACTTCCTGCGGGAGCGCGAAGCCGTAGCGCGCGTCGCTCGAGTATGTGATCGCGTCCTCGCGGATGCGGATCAGCTTGAAGAGGTCACGATGGAAGAGCGCTGTGTCCTGCACGCTGTTGTTCAGGAGCAGCGAGAGCAGGTCGAGATAGACCTGGCCGACCTCGATCTCCATGCCTCGGTACATCTCTTCGATGATGTCGAGGTCCTTGAAGTAGAGCGTCCAGAAGTCCGACAGGCCGTAGACGAGACTCTTGGCGTTCGGGTTGTAGTTGCCCATCAGCGCACCTCGACCTGCACACGCTCGAGGCGGGTCAGGTACCGAACCGTACGATCGCTGACGGTCAGTGCCAAGAGTTGATTGAGGGTGACCGGCGTCGCGGGGTCGGCCTTGTCGGGGTCCATCGCGACGACGTCCGCCGTCGTGAAGGAGTACACGGTGCCGTCAGGCGCGAGCAGGTCGTACTGGATCTCGAAGGGGTAGACCGTACCGATGTTGACCGAGAAGTTCTTCACGTAGGTGAGGATGTCGGACACGTCGATCACGTCGCGCGGATCGAAGCTGTTCACGTAGGCGACGATGTTCTGCCGGAGCGAGAGCTCGTCGACCGTGCCCGTGGCGACCGGGGAGAACGCGTAGGGGACCGTGAGCGAGAGGTAGACCGGGTGGTAGCCCTTGAGCTCGATGTTGCCCGCCAGCACCCGCTCGAAGCGGTCGCGGACGTAGGAGTCGATCGTGCCGAACCCCGCGAGCGTCTGGTAGGTGACGCGCACGCGCTTTCCGTTGTAGCCCGCGGGGAGCACGAGCGAGTCGAAGGCTTCGGACGACTGCCCGTGTGCGGGGGCGTTGCCTACGATGCGGAAGGGCAGCGCCACGTTCGAGGCGGGCGGCAGGACCGGCGCGGTGTTCACGCGGCTCGTGAAGTGGACGTAGCCGTCGGAGTTGTTGATGTAGGTGTCGCCAGGATCGGGGTTCGTCACAGCGACGTCGACGATGTCGTAGTGGGGCTCGCCCGGGAGAACGAGCTGGTTCGTCGTCTGCGTCGTCGATGCGGTGAAGCCCGTCGTCGCGGTGCTCACCGCCGGGTAGATCTGCACGTCGGGGCCGAAGAGCGGCCGATAGATGTAGTAGCTGAGCCCGGTCGCCGCGACGGGGAAGGAGTGCAGCGACGAGACCGTGAGCTCGCCCGCACTGACCGTGCGCACGGGGTAGTCTCGAGGCACCTCGGGGAACCCCGAGGTCACGCGGATCACGTCGCCCTCGACGACGCTCGTCGCGGTCCAGTCCGGCACACCGGTGTCACCGAACACCGCGACCACGCCGTCCGGCCGTGCGTAGACGCCGCCGAGCACGCCTTCGAACGACGTGTTCGTCACCGCGAGCTCGACGTAGACGTCGTAGTGCCCGCCGACGTGCAGTCGGGTACCGGTCGCGAGCTCCTCGGCGATGTCGCGCTGCATCTCCGGGTCGCCCATGCCGATCGTGGTCAGACGCGTGAGGTAGGAGAACTTCTCGGTGAGCGTCGCTGCGATCGAGCGGTAGTTCACGAGGTTGCGGACGGCGATGGCGTTCTGCGCCTGGTCGATCATGTCGACCGTGTTCTGGCGCGGCTTTCCGCCCTCGAAGCGAACGGCGCTCGAGACCCGCTGGACGAAGGAAGAGAACCCGCCCGTGCCGGTCCAGGTGCCGGGGAAGACGTTGTAGGAGGGGCCCGCCTGGGCAGCGACGACGCGCAGCGTGAAGGAGTAGGCGACGATGTTTCCGCCTGCGTCGATGACGGGCGCGAGCTCGCTCGCGGGGACCACGAGATCGGTCGAGCTGTCGGGGTAGAACGCCAAGGTCCGGTCGTAGAAGAAGCGCACCGTGCGTGCGATGGGGTAGTCCTGCTTCTTCGAGACGAAGACCGTGACGAGCCCCCGGGCGTAGTCGCCGGTCCCGCGGCTGATGAACCAGTTCGAGAGGATCGCGTCGGCTGCGTCGTCGATCGCAGGGTCCGTGCTCGTCAGGGCGAGGCGCCGGAGGTTCAGGAGCGACTGCAGGGACTGGACGGTGTTGTTCTCCTTCCGGAACTGCGCCGCCACGACCGCGAGGGCCTTGATGCAGAGGTCCCGGAGGGCGGTGCCGTCCGTGAAGCGCCCGTTCTCGACTTGGTCGGAGACGACGGTAGCGAGGAACTCTTCGGCCTCAGCGACGTCCGAGGCGGTGATCTCGATGGCCATGGAGGGCAGGGTAGCACAGGCCGAAAACCCCCCAGCCTGGGGTTTCAAAAACGAGGGGTCGATTTGGTAAAAGAAGGTAGAGAGCACTGCAGATCGCAGTGCCCCGCGCGGTCATCGCGCGAGGAGATTGTCATGACGTACGCGGCGTTCGCTGCCGCTCTTGCCGCTCTTCCGCGGCAGGGCTCGGGCAACGGCGGGGACCCGTTCATCCCCGCCCCCGCCCCGGAGGTTATCCGGGCTACGTGCAATGGTCCGTACGACGCGGGCCTTTGCGCGGAGCTGATCCACCTGAGTGTGGTCGGCTCTCCCATCACCCAGGGGATCGTCTGGGGGACCTTGCGCATGGTGCGTGCGCAGGGCTCGGCTTCGCAGGCGCTCCCCGCGTCTCCGATGCCGACGGCGGCTGCCTCCGATAAGGCAGCCCTCGTAGACGTGGCGGTCTACGCGGCGCAGGCTGCTCGTGACGCACAGATCCTCCTCGAGGACCTGCGCGACGGGCACCTGGCGGACTCCACAGATCTTCGCAAGACGATCTGCTGGAGTCGCGCTCGGGCAGAGGCTTGCCGGTGGTTCCTCGCCGGCACGCCTCTGGCTATGGACGAAGATTTCCTCCGGGAGATCGACGTCCTGGGGGCCTCCCTTGGCGACCGCCTCGCGGTTGACTGGTGGGAGGACCTCATCCACTGCGTCGCGCCCGACCGCGCGTGGTGGGCTCAGGTCGGGGAGTAAGTCCCGGCCCCGCAACGGATGGAGCCAAGATGAAAACCTCCATCCGTTGAGGCGCTGCCCTGCAGGAACCAGCGTGGACTCGCTGGCCGACTGCTATGCGGCCCGGGGAAGCCCCCTCCAGACAACTGGGGGCAAAGCGCTCGTCCTTCGGCGTCCCCTCGCCCAGGACGAGCATCGCGCGGCTAGGCCGCGCTTTTAGCCCTCGCGAAAACCGCTAACTACGCGGTAGAAGACGCATGGACCAGTCCCCGAATACCCCCGAGAGCCTCGCGCTCGCGGCGCTCATGTGCCCTCTCCCGGAGCTTCTCGCTTCCGCGCCGATCCCGAAGGAGATCGCCGCCCTCTGCACAGGCTGTCTCTCCTGGGGCCTCCCTGAGCACGAAGTGCTCTCTCGTGCCGAGGCCCTCTTTTCGGCCGCGCGCTCCCAGAAAGCCGCGGAGGCACGCGAGCGCTACCTCGTCCTTCGTGCGCGGGACCACGCGGTGGCGCTGCTCAGGCGCGCAGGGCTCCCCGAAGCAGCTAACGCCGTACGCGATCAGCGTCTGCACCGCTGGAAGACGTTCTACGAGCTCGAGGAACGGCTCGCGCGCTACCTCTATCCGGATGGGCGTACGACGTACGGCCTCACGCAGCTGAGAGTCGATTTGACCCCGGGCCCTCGGCGCATCGAAATCGACAACGCGCGGACAGCGCTGCGGTACGCACGCGACACCATCGTGAATCTTCTCGATCCCTCCGCGCGCCGCGAAACGGAACGCCTCATCCTCCGCGGAGCCTTCCGCGGAAACGCGGCGTGCGCGGCCGTCGATCTCATGCGCCTCGAGCTCTACCTCGCAGACTGGGCGTCTTCCGATGCCCTCCACGGCGAGGCCCGTCACGTGTCCCTGCGTCCGCTGGTCGACGGCACCCCGCGACAGCTCGCGGTGCGCCTCCTCGAGATCCTCGACGCCTGGTGCGCTATCCGCGGCTGAAGTCGGGGATGTTCACCTTCAGACGCTCGCCTGCCTCGTTGAGGATCTCGACGTAAGCCTGAAACCCGGGCGCCGTAGGATCGCTCGTGTAGCGGTAGAGCTTCGCATCCGCGAGGCGCTCGCGGGCGAGCAGCGTCGTGTCGTTCTGCTGGATCGCCCGCACCTGGTCGTTCGTCTGCTCGACGCAGACGCGAACAATGTCCTCCGCCTCGCTGAGCGCCGTGTTCGAGCCGATGAGGTTCGTGAACGCCGTGCCCCGCTCGAGGTTCGTCGGATCGCTGCCCCGGCGCGTGAAGAAGACCTTGAGCCACAAGTTGATCAGCATCTGAAAGCCCCGGACCCCGAGCGTATCCTCGTAGCCGAAGGTGAAGATCTTCGTGGTCGAGAGCGCGTCGTCCGGGCTCACGGCCTGAAAATGCAGATCGTAGCGGGCCATGCCGCTAGTATACACTGAACCCTCGAGGAGCCCTCATGACCCCTTCGCCGTACCTTCGCCGCATCCAAACGGCTCTCGCCGAGCGCGGCGTCCGCGCGCCCGTCCCGACCGGGACCGATCCACACCCCGACGCAGTTGGCGTCGTCGAGCGCTACGCCTCCTCGCTGTATCATCGGCGCCTGGAGGAGCTCGGGTTCGGGGACTACGCGCTCGAAGCGGCGCGCCTTCGTACGATGCTCCAGTCGGTCGACACGACGGAGGCCGTCGCGGCGCTCCACGTGCTCGACTGCGCGGAGCACGCCGAGGCGGTCCTCGCCCGCGCGGACATCTCGCTCGCCGCGCGGCTCGTCGCGCTGATGGACCCGCCCGGGTACGTCGAGCACCTGCGGGCGCTCTACCGCGAGCTCGACGGGCTCACGGAGTAGGCGAAGGCGGCGGCGACGTTGCATGGAACTGCGGCGCGCCTGCGCTGCCGACCTGCACACGCGTCGTACACAGCACCCACTTGCCTTGCGCGAAGTCGAAGGCGAGGGCGTTGCGGATCACGGGGACCGTGGGGGTCTGATCTCTCCTCTTCCCGAGTTGCCCTGTGTACTGTGCGATCGCGACGGTGACCGCATCGTTCGTGGTCGGAGCCGCCTCGTAGAGCCCCGCGCGCCCCTGGCGCTGCATCGTCTCCGCCCGGGCGAATCCCTCGCCCTGGGCGGTCGCTGCGAGCGCCGCAGCAGCTCCTGCTCCGGGGACGGCGGGCGGCGTGCTCGAAAAGAGCGTCGTCGAACGCTGTTCGAAGAGCTCGGACTGCATCGAGTAGAGCGGCAGGGCGTCGAAGGCCTGCTGTACCCGCGCATAGGCCGAGATCGGCGTCCCCACGGCGTACCCGCCGTAGTAGATCTGCAGGCGGCGCTGCCACACGGAGGCGTCGAGGTGCGCGGGGATCGCATCCCCGATCTTCCAGGTCTTCGGCAGCTCGAACTCGGCGCCCGGCTGCCCGGCCCGCCCGCGATCGAGCGCGGAGACGTTGACGATGCCCGGGCGGTGACCGCTCGCATTGCCGACGACGCTCGAGACCTGCGCGTAGGTGAACCCGAGCGGATCCGTCGGCGTGCAGCTGCTCCAGATGCCGAGCTTGCGGAGCAGGAAGGCGAGAGCCGTGATCTGCTCAGGCGTGTAGGGCATCTGGCCGAGGATCTTGAAGTCTCCCTCGGGCGTGCGGCGGAAGTCGACGTTGTAGCCCGTCCACCACGCTTCGAGCTCGATGCTGATCGAGCGCTCGGGGACGCGCAGGCTCGCAGCCTGACCGCCGGCGTTCACGGCGGGCGCACGGTTCCAGGGACAGGCGCTCAGGATGTCGCCGCGCCGCGTGATGATGTGCGAGGTCGCCTGGCGCGCGCCGAAGAGCACCTGCTGAACGCGCTGGTAGACCTTGTAGGGGTTGTAGCCGACCTCGCGGCTGTCGACCTGGATGCTCTTCGCGCCAGCGCGGAGAGCGACCGAATCGATGCTCCAGCCGAAGCTGTGCAGCACGACCTGGTCGACGATCGCGTTGGTCGGGCGCGTACGGGCGCCCTTACCTTCCGAGAGGTAGAGGGTCTTCGGCTGCGTCGCGAAGAGCGTCGAGTAGCCTGCGGGTGAGACGTAGAGCGTCGTCGAGCCGTCAGGGCTTGTCGAGGTGTCCGTTGGCGTCTCGAGGTTCTGCTGGATCGCAGCCTGCGAGCTCAGCTGTGAGAGAATCCGATCGAACGAGTTCTGTTGCGCGGCCTCGAGGGCCTCGATCGAGAAGGTGCTGTCGTTCGCCGATAGCGCCTCTTGGGCGTAGGTCGTGTCGCGCGCCATAGGAAAGGAAAGGTAGCATGGACCAGCTTCAGATCTTCCACCCGAGCGTGCAGCGGCAGCGGTGGCTACAGACCATGGCATTGTGGATGGCCACGGCCGTTGGCGTAGCCTGGCTCTTCGAGGCCTGCGCGCAGCACCGCTACGGCTTCGTGATGCCCGCGCTCGTGCTCGCGCTCTCGAGCGTCGCCTGGGGGCCGGAGCTCAACCCCTACGGGCACGTGCTGTTCCGGCCGCACGAGCTCGTGAACTACGTGATCGTGCAATCGCTCGCCGCGGCGACCTCGGCGGCGTATGCCCTGACGTACCGCGAGGATTCCTGGGCAACCGCCGCGGCCGGCGGCGCAACGACAGGGCTCCTGATCCGGATGTTCGTGCTCTACGTCGATCGCCGCGCGTACGTGCGGAGCGTGCAGCAGCGCGCGATGCAACAGATCGAGGACGAACGTCGCCGCCGCGGGGAGGAGTGACGAGATGATCATCCAATCCTACACGTATCAGCTAGCGCTGCTGGACTACCGGACCGAGAGCGAGAAGTACAACGCGCTCGTCGGGCCGCTCTGTCTGTCGCTCCGAGCGGGGGACGACAAACCCTGGATTCATGTCTTGGGTTCTCCGGAGGGAGATTGGGGCACGCACATGCGGAGCGCCGCAGGCGAGGCACTCCACGATCTCGCAGAGGCTCGCTCTCCGTTCCTGTTCCGCCTGCACCGAGTGGGCGCCGCGATTGTGAGGATGCCGTGATCGTACAGACTCACGTCGCTCGTCTCGAGCTCCCACGCAATCGTGTCGTCCGCATCACGACCCCGGATCGAGATGGCCCCGTCTACCAGTACCAGCCGAGCATGCCATGGCGCTGGCAGTGCGAACGCTACGCGCAGACGTACATCGAGCGCATCGTATGGGCAGCCCTCGACGGAGAGATCGAATGGTGATCGAGACCGTCGTGTGGCGCTGCCAGGTGCAGCGTTCCTACGGCGGCTACTACGCAGAGTTCCGGCGCGACGGTCTCGAGCACGAACCGCTCGAGTACGAAGTGCGCCCGCGGACGGATCCGCCGAACCCCGCGCGGCTTTTTGCGCGCATGCACATCAGCGACATGATCCGCGCGCACCAGACCCACGTACGTTTCCGCGAGTTCAAGCGGGGGCTGAGGAGGAAGACATGATCGTCAAAGTCTGCGTTGCCCGGCTTCGCTGGGATCGCGTCGCGCTGCCCGGCGTTTTCGGCATCCTGCGGCTGACCTCGCTCTCTGACGGCCCCGGCGGTTGGGGAGAGCACTACAAGAAGAAACCACGGGATCTCGACAACGCGGCGCGCGCTACTGCGGGGAAGTGGGTGTCGTACCTGCGTCACGTGGCGATGAACGAAGGCCTGGATTCGCTGTCTTTCTACGAGCGCTACCTACAGGTGACACCATGATCGTGAAAGTCTGCTGCGCCACGGTGCGCTGGCGCCCCGTGCTGTCGGGGCGGGGGTACCTCTCCTGCGAGATCGTCTCGCGCGACGGGCAAGAGATCGGCCACGTGCAAAGCGACGCGGCACTGGCCGATCGTGCGCGGCTGGTCCGTCTGCTCGTCCTCGGCTGGAACCAGCGCGTTCGGCGCGATGCCCTCGATGGGTATCCGCGCCCCTACGAAGCGCTCCTCGAGGTGAAGGCGTGATCACGGCAACGCACGTGTACCGAGTATGCGTCGTGGACGTCCGTACGTACTACGCGTACGTGGTCTTCGGTTCTACCTCTCAGTCCGAGCGCGACCGCTACGTGGTTCCGAATACGGACGACTGGCCGCGCGCGATCGTTGACGTCGCAGCGGTATTCCTCGAGGACCTCGCGTCCCTCCACGGAGCCCCCTGATGCCTGTCCGTGCCGTGTTCACCTACAACGTGGCGGATGCCTCGGAACGTACCCGCTGGACTCACACGCTACGCCCGCTCGTGCAGTTCTGGGACCGCGTCCATCTGGTGTCGTCCGGACACTACGGCACCTGGGATCCGGACTGGCCTACAGGAGTGCGTCGCGCAGCGCGGACGTTCTTGAAGCACCAGTGCGATCAATACGGTTACGACGCGTGGGCTTCGCTAGCTCGGCAGCGTCCCGAAGGAGCATCACTATGATCGTCGCTACCCGAACCTACAGCATCGAGATCTTGTGCAACCACGCGTGGAGCACGCGGATCCGCTTTCGCACCGTCGTCCCGAACACGCGCAGGCTACTCCTCTCCGAGCCCTACGCGTTCCCCCCGGATCTTCACCCCGAATGGCGCGAGGTCGTGCTCGCGATGTGCGACGAGTTCATGGGAGATCTCACAGACAACAGGGAGACCATGTACTGGACGGAGTTGCAGGTCTTCGGGGAATCGTTGTGATCGTACAGACCCGCACGCAGGGATCTCCATGCCCATCATCTCCACACACCGCTACACCCTGAAGTCGCGCCTGCGGGAGTACACGCCGCGCGCGTCTGGCCGTCACCCCGACGTGGTCGTGGACTTCGTAGGCCACGCCATCGAGGCGACCTATGGCGTGTACAACGATTGGAACTGGGAGGACGGCGTTCGCTTCGCGGTCTACAGGTTCATCAGTGCGCCGCAGGAGGACCGCAGACACCCCTACTGGAGGGAGCTCGAACGTGCCCATAAACGCTAGCGTCACGTACCGCGTGCAAGCGCAGAACACTCGACGCAAAGGTTCGCACACCTTCATCGATTTCCGGCTGCTGCGTGAGCTCGACGGCTTGAACACGGAGTGGGACCACATCGTTACACCTGACACCCCGCGAGAAGCGTGGCCGCGCATCGTGCGCAGCGTCGCGTGGCATCTGCTCTTCGTGTGGCTCGACCTCGTCGACTCCGATTGAAAGGAGCTTCAAGAGCATGCCGCTCATTCGCACCGTCACCTGTCGCGTCTGTGTCCGTACGGCGCGCAACCTCTCCGAGAAGGTCTCGAAGCTCGTTCAGATCGAGCTCGCCGTGATAGGAGGGATGTCCTTTTCTCAGTGGCACTGGCCTTTCCCCGAGATGTGGGAAGACATCGTGCGCAGGCAAGCGCACGACTACATCATCAGCCGCGTCTTCGAGCGTTGACCATGCCGATCGTTCACACGTGGGCCTATAGCGCCTCGGCGTCTCCGGACCCGTCCCGCCCGTCTTACGGGGAGCATCACTTCCAGCGCGTGCCGATCTCCATCTATTGGGATGTGGGGTATCAGCAGGGTACGCTGGGGGTGTACCAGCACTGGACGTGCCGCGCCGGTTGGGCCTTCGCAGTTCGCAGCGCCGCGCACACGGCCATTCGAGGCCTGATCCGGCGCTGGACCGGGGAGATCACACGACGCGTTCGAACGCGTTCTTGATCTTCGTCTTCTCGTAGGACAGCACGCCCTGCGTGATGCCGAGCTTCGACATGATCTGCGGGTTCGTGAGCCGCTTCGCTCCGTGGTACCCCGTCGTCATCTCGAAGATCTGCTGCTGCCGCGGCGTCAGCGTCGTGTAGACGTAGTCGATCCTCGGATCGTGCGTCGCCGCGACGAAGAGATCCCCCGGCGTGTCGATCGACTCGAGCAGCTCCGAGCGCCCGAACTGCGTGCGGAACTGCTCGAGCTTCTTCGGCGACCACCCGAGCGTGTCTGCGAGCTCCTCCCCCGAGGGCTCGCGGCCGTGCTCTGCCTTGAAGTCCTCGGTGGCGATGTTCACCGAGTGGAACTGGAGCATCGAATGCTCGGGGATGCGCGCCGCGTTCTGGTGCGCGTAGTTCACCCGAGACAGCTTCTGGAGCTGGTTCGTCACGTGCGTCGACAGTTTCACGCCCATGCTCGGGTTGAAGCTCTTCACCGCATCGACGGCGAGCTTCTTCGCCTGCACGACGAGCAGGTCACGAGAGAGCGTGCCCGCCCGCCGGTTGACCTCGGCGTGGATCAGAGGCTCGAGCGCCTTGATGAGGGCCTCGAGGTCCTGCGGCGCGCGGGATTTACGCCAGGCGGCGTAGAGCTCATCATCGGTTTGGCTGCGGAAGGACACGGAAGGAGAATAGCATGCACGGAAGACAGGGCCGGTATCGCGAGATCCGCGGAGTGTTCCTCGATCTCGAAGCGGTGGTTGCGATGGAGCTCCTCGAGGAGACCTCGGGGAAGTACATGCTGCGCATCGCAATGGTCGGCGGCACGCTGCTTCGCTTCGCGCCCCGACCGAGCGACCCCGACGACTACGCGAAGCACCTCTACGAGGAGCTCATCTACCAGGTCGCGGAGTTCGCGTCGGTGGGCCTCGAGGGCCCGCTCGAGCTGCGCCTCGCGCGGGCTCGGGACGCCGCGAAGAACGAGGCGGCGTCGTGACGGGGGTCCCCCGAACCGCCGCCGCCACGTAAGTCACGGCACGCCGCGTGCGCGGGCGGGGCGCTGCCCCGCTTGCTGCAGTATCTCCTCCAGGGACTTCCCCGATTCACGCGCGGCCCGGTATTCCTCTACCGAAGGGATACGCGCCGGAGCTGCGCCACCGCCGCCGCCGCCGCGAAGGGCGTCTCGCATCTCGTTCGCCCAGGACGCGTCCGGGAGGATCTTGTCGAGCAGGTCCCTCGCGAGCTCGTTCGGATTGTTCGGACGCATCCCGGGGCTCGGGATCGCGCCTGGACGGTGCGAGATCCCCGTGAGCGCGCGGCCAATGTCTTTGACGTACTCGCCAGGCTCCGCCAGAGCACTGCGCGCATGATCGCGGAGCTCCCCGAGCGTAGGACCCTGGTAGTGCGGAGACCCCTTGAAGTATTGCGCAGGAACTGTCCCTTGGTGCACGACGTCTTGCATGAAGGGCACGCCTGCGAGGGACCCCGGCAGGCCTTTGGCTGCTGGAGGCAACGACGAACCGTACAGCGCGTCCCAAGTCGCCTTGATGCGGCCCGCCTCGGGAGACGTGGTTTCGGCGGCGCGCAGTGCTGCACGCGGCACCCGGGCCTCGAGAACTTGACCCGCGGGTGTGAATCCGCTCTGCATGCCGTGCCGCGCCAGCCCGAGATCGGGGTACGCTTTCAGGATGTTGTCTCCGACCTCGTAGGCCTGGTCGAGCGCCTTCTGTGCGCCAGGCCTGTCCGGAAGGAACCAGTGCGCGAGCGGGCGCACTTTGTCCATGATCGCGTTGTACTCCCCGACGGCTTTCTCACGCAAGGCCGGGACATGCTCGAGCGCTGCTTGCTGGTCGCCGTAGAACCGGGCTTTGCGCGGCGAGCGCGTGAGAAAAGAGAGGTTCTGCTGCAGAGGGGCGAGTCCGGGGACGTGGTCGGACACGCCTTTGACCGCGCTCGGCACGAGACCCTTCTCGAGGATCTCGCCTGCGCGCCCCACAGAGGTACCGTGCCGGAGGGGCACGCGCCCTGTCAGCGCCACGGACAGTGCGTCCCGGATCCCCGCTTGTTTCTCGAGACCTAGCGCCTCCAGAACATCGTTCTGGCCCGCGGTATAAGCCTGGGAGGTGAAATCCATGTGCATTCGAAAAACCCTCTGGACAGTCCACGGCTTTCTGCCGAAGTACCGAAACTGGGAATGGGTCGACCGCCTGCTGATGCCGCGGTAGCTTGGAAAGTCTAACATGTCACGTATTAAGCGGCAGCTCGTCTGCAAAAAGTGCGGACGGAACAACGTCCAGCTCGCCTGCTGGGTCTACCCGAACACCAACGAGGTGATCGGCTTCTACTCGGAGGACTGGCGCAGCATGAACGGCGTCACGTACTGCGAGGACTGTGAGGAGGACACCGGCATCGAAGAGCGCGAGATCGATCTCGACGCTCAGACGTAGGGCGCGGCGCAGGCGAGGACAGGGCAGCACCGTAGCTGTCCCGTCCTCGTGCCCTGCGTTCTTTAGCCCTCACGGCGCTACGACATCGGCGGCTTCCGGGTGAGCACCCGGGACCGGTACCGCTCGAGCGCTGCGTCCCAGTCGGCGCGGGTGTCCGGGAAGTCGAGAGGGATGCCCTCGACCAGGTAGGTGCCCGGCTGCTCGGTCGGCGTGGCGGCCTCCACGGTCGGCGTGTTCTCCGGGGCTACCCCCGTAGCGGCCTGTGGCGTTTCCTGCCCTCCGAGCTGTCCCTGCGCGCGCGCAAACGCGCTCCGAAGCTCCGCGAAGACCTCGGGGGCAGCGGTCCGGGAGACCTCCGCCTGCGCAAGGCGCGCGGCGAGGCCGGGGAGACCGGTCGCCAGCGAAGCGCTGAGGTCCGTGAGCCCTCCGAGCACCGTGGTCGCCGCTTCCTGTAGTCCCGGAACAAGTCCACTGATGAAGTCCCCGATGCTCGTCGTTGCCTGGGGCGTCGGCGACGTCGGCGTCCCGTCCGTGCCCACCCCCGATCCTGCGGCGACGTCGGTGACGGTCGCCGTCGCCGTGACGTTGCGGGTGGGGCGTGCCTCGGGCGGACCCTGGCGCATGCGCCGGATACGCGTGTAGAACGCCGCGGGGTGGATCTGCGGACCGCGGTTAGCCGAGGACCGACTCGGCGTCACGAGCCCCTCACGCAGCCCATCGTCCCCGAGGAAGTCGATGTACTCGTCGAGCGTGCAGATCGGACGACCCACGTACTTCATCGCCGCGGTGTAGTTCTCGAAGAGCGGCGCCGCGGCAGGCGTGGGCACGATCTCGACATCGCCGCGCACGTTCGTCGTCGGGGCCTGGGTGCGCTGCTGCATCTCGATCGCGTTGAGGGTCGAGGTGAGCTCCGCCGACGGGGCGCTGCCCGCCGCGGGCTGCACGATGTCGTGTGTCGTCGCTGCCGTGAAGAACTGAAGCTCCTCGGGCGTCGCCGTGCCCGTGCGGATCTTCGCGATGACCCGGAGGATCTCCCCGCGTGTGCGGCTGTCGGTCCCGGTGATCGAGATACTCGTCCGCTCGCCGTCGTACGGCACGAGCTCGATGAGCTCGTCGTACTTGCACACCGTGCGCTTCTCGAGCGGGAGGAACGTCGCGCTCGTCGTTGTGGCGAGCCCCGTAACGCGCGTCGGCGCTCCGAGCTCCTGGGACATCTCGGCGTAGCGACCCTGTTCGATCGCCTGGGCTGTCTCGACCGAGACGAACACGTCGTCGGCCTGGCTCTGAAGGCGCGCCTGCTGCTCCGCGGAGATCGCGTCGGCGCCCGCGGCGTGCCCCTGGTAGAAGACCGCCTTGTAGAACTCGCCCGCCGTCGTGAAGTCCTGGATGACGTGGCGGATCTCGTCGAGGGGCTCGGCGGGAGCCGTCGCAATGACGCCGACCGGCGTACCGATGTCCGCGAGCGTCCGGGCGGCCGTCGCCGCCTCGCCGTTCTCCGCAGCGCCGGGCGCGTTGCCCGCCACGACCGCGCCGAGGATCCGCCCCTGCTGCAGCGACAGCCGCGACGCCTCGAGCGCTGCGGTGCGCCGCATGAGGTCGAACATCTCCTGCAGCGTCCGTCCGTGCGAGAACGCGATGTCCGACGACCATCCCTGCGGCGAGAAGTTGTGCCGAACGCTCATCACATAGCCGATCGTGTCGACGGCCGTCGACCGGCGGTCGAAGACCATGCACGGAAAGCCCGCGACGGGGTAGGGGTTGAAGGGCATCGACACCGAGCCCTGCCGGCGCGAGTAGCGCTCGCGGTAGTACTCGTAGGCCGCGTAGAGGTTGAAGAGCCGGCGCGTCGTGTCGCCCGCGTTCTGCTCGCTCGTGCGCGTGTCCTGAAGTGCACGCGTCGACGGCACCTCCGCGGTGGTCGGCGGCGTGGCGGTGGGCTGCTGGTGCGTGCTCGCCGAGGGAGCCTGGCGCCCCTCGCGCAGGTCGCGGAGCTTCGAGGTGAAGTTGAGCCGATAGCCGCCGGTCGAGGTCACATCGTAATGGAGGTGTACGCCGAAACGCGGCGGCTCGGCGTCTCCCCCCGAGTTGCCCATGGTCCCAATCGGCGTCCCCGGCTCTACCGTGGCGCCGACGGACACGAGAGTCGTATTGAGGTGCATGTAGCGGTGCTCGCCGCC
>ERZ724522.542-NODE-542-length-23849-cov-5.148693_pt1 | contig 23849 bp, 28 predicted proteins | sample MGYA00376055_ERZ724522 | MGnify/ENA primary metagenome ERZ724522 (study PRJEB28724, sample SAMN07190884) | wastewater metagenome | isolation source: effluent of sewage treatment plant in Hong Hong | place: Hong Kong | collected 2016-03-17 ...
GTTCCGGCGACTTGAATGCGGAGGTCACGTCATGATGCGCCATCACAACTTTGACACCTCGACCACAAAGGAGTAAGCATGTTTAAGTTCTTGAAGAACTTCAGAACCAACTTCCGCTTGAGCCTCCTTCAGCAAGTGCTTAATGCACAAGAAGAAGCGAGAGAAGCTAATGAGGTAGCCGAGGCTATGCGAAAGCAAGCTGTTCAATACGCTACTTTCTGGCGTGACAGTCTTGCAACTAAAGCCCAAACAGTAGTCATTCGTGACTGCCCTTGGTGCGGCAAGACTCAATCAATAGCTGTTGAGTCTGAAGAATGGGACGTCTATCAACTAGGCGCACTTGTTCAAGAAGCTTTCCCTGATCTCAACCGATCCCAACGTAGAATTCTCGTATCTGGCATATGCGATTCATGCTGGGAAAGGATGTCCACGTTCTAAAAACAGGAGGTTTCATATGGTTTACTTACTAGTTGCTGTCTGCGGTTATGCCGCAGCTATCACAGTGTTGTTCACCATCATGTACGCATGTACAGATGAGAACGATGTTCTCCATAACAAGGAGATCGAGAGACTCACGTTAAAGCTGCATCAAACACGAGCCATCATGATTGGTACCCAGCAAATGTACGACGATCTTCAGAATGAAAACCGCGAGCTTCGAAACCTACTTTACAAAGGAATAAATTCATGAAGCATTCACTACTCCAAACAACTATAGGTTTGTACCGCGTTGTAGCTGAAAAGGACAATCCCACTTTCGCTGTGTCCAAAGGCCAGTTAGGTGGTCTTGTTTCAAACCCAGATAATCTGAGCCAGGATGGTCTAGCTTGGATTGCCTACAACGCATCATGCATTGACGGCTCGCGCGTCCTGGAGGATGCGTACGTTGGGGGCAATGCTCTCTTGGCAGCAGGCGCCGTAGTAGCAGGACAATCCTACGTCACAGGAGATGCATTGCTAGAGGGATGTGTCACAGTCCGCGACGCAGTCACAATAGATGGCACAGCAGTCCTACTAAACAATGCTGTAGTCAAAGACGCAGCCCACCTAACCACAGGTGGGTTGGTCAGAGGCAACAGTGTTATCTCCGGCACGTCCACAATCAATCAAGTTGTTAAACGTCACGCAAAATTGCATGACGTTCAACAGTTCGAACCTATCTCAACAGAGATGGCGTATGCACAGATCGCATTTGATTTCGTGCATGCAGTTGAGATGTCAAACCAATCAATCAGATACTCCCAATATAGAGAGGAACTCCTATGACATCCCTAGTGGAAGCGGTGCTGGATATTATTCATCCAACACCTGTCTTTATCGTAGGCTCTGCCGTTGCAGCAGAGGAAGCTGGCCTGCCCAATGCATTCGATGACATCGACGTCTTCTGCCCTAGTGCAGAATCGTTGATGGTTGCAGCGACTAGGCTGCAACTAGAAGGCTACGCTCCTCAAGACCCTCGCGTTTGGGTGCGGTGGCAACGGTATGGGATTGGAAATTTCCATACCAACTCGCTGAAGCTCGACGCACCCAACATGCCAGTAGTCAATCTTGTTTACAAGAAACAGGGCGGTCATCCACTACGATCGTTGACTCAAGTCATTGAGTCTTTTGACTTCGGCTTGTTGGCGCAAGGCTACAGTATTGCAACCAAACAATACCTAGACTTGCGAAGCTCGTACTTCCCAGGCTTGCCAATTGACGGACCTCTACCTCTCATGCCTAGCAAGCGAGCTGATTGGTCCGAAGGTTTCATTGGTCGATACGATTCGATGCGTCAGTTTGGCAGGTACGCTAAGTATCATAACTACGGCTATGACATGACGGCAGTCAAGCCAGACTTGCTGGAATGTTACACATCCCTCGCCGCTTACCATCGAAGCAAACCCACTGACGAAGCGGCAGCAGCAGTTGCAATCTACTCAATGATTGCTGGACATATCGAGCACGATGAGTTTGATATGCTAGCTAAAGCTTCAGCATCGCTTGAATACTCATCCACGTTCGAACAGATTCTGGAGTCGCTATGAGTCCACAACCAGAAACAAAGCCGGTCAAAACCTTGGCCGACTTACTCAAAGAAGCTCAACAAAAGGGCTACATCAAAGTAGGAGAATACTAGTGAACACTTTCAAGTACATTCAAACCACCTCTAACCAAGTCGTAGTGGAAGGCACAGACTCCCACGGAGTCTTCAACAAACTCATCGTTGATGGTGGGCAGTGGGCTTCAATCAAGCAAGTCGAAGAGACATTGCTTGCTGCCCAAGAGTTTGATGCTGCGGTCGAAGAGTTCTTCCGACCACTTACAGATGCTGCGCCCGTCTCAGAGAAGCAGTCCGACTTCGCTACCTATACCCTCAAGCAGGGCAAGGATGCGGTAGAAGAAGTGCTGCCCTTGCAGTACGAGTTGACGAACGACTCGCAAATTCTGCGGGCAATCGACTTCGAATTGTTTGATCTGCTAATGTGGGTAGGAGACAACTTGGTTGTCTTGCAGCCCTGACCACCAACTGCAACACCCCCTGTCAGTAATGAAACTGACAGGGGGTGTTCACATGTAAGGAGCAAAATGCTAGAAAAAATTTTGTCCATGTACACGTTGTTCATGAATGATTCAGCAGCACCAACATCTCCGTTGCCTCACTTGGTGGGGCCGCCTGGGTGTGGCAAGTCAACGTCGGTGCACGATGCAGCTCAATTATTGGGTTGCAACCTGCACATTATCAACGTGTCGAGGTTGAACCCTCTTGACGTTGAGGGTTTGCAGATGCCTGTCGATAACAACTCTCGGGTCGAATTGCTCCTTGCTCCTATCTGGAACAAGATGCAGGATGGGGACATCCTTCTGCTCGAAGAGTTCCTTCGGGGATTTCCCGAGGTATACAACGCTCTGCTTGACATCCTAACTTCACGTCAGGTTGCAGGGCACAAGTTGCCTAAGGTGTTTATCATTGCAGCCAGCAATACTACGGTTGCATATGATACTGCACTCACAGACAGACTACTACACCTTCCAGTGCCAGACATTCGTAACTCTATTCAAGAAGCTAACAAGGTTTGTCGTTATATATCTGATTCATTGGGGCTGCACCCTGCTATGGTGAGATCAGATGTAATGAAAGACTTGCTCAATCAAGTTATCGCTCCAGCTTATAACCTGCTTGATGTTTTCAACGGTGCTCCTCACAAAGCATCTACCTCTAAGACATACTCAGCAAGGCACATCATTGGTTGTGTAAAACTTAGACAGTTTGAACACATACCGCCCATTCAAATGGTACTAGCTGAGAATAACGGATACTCTACCTCAGAAGGGAGTCTTGAGTATTACATTTATTATCAAAGCTGTATTCTTCCAACACGTTACGAAGAGTACATCACAGAGAAGAAAGCACAGGGAGTTTTAACACCTGTTCAAATCACTAACGCTGAAGCAAACCTGTCCCTTGCAGCAGCGGCAGATGCTCTAAAGGGTTTCACAACCCCGACCTTTACCTAGGAGGTAACGTGCAAATCTATTCAATTGACGAACAGCATCAATGGAATGTCAGTGATCTCAAATTAATTTTGACTGACTATGAAGATGCATTGTTCTTCGGCAAGCTGTATAAGCTTAACTCAACTAAGTTGGCTGAACTGTTCCAAGTTCTGTTCAACACCCCTGTTACGGAAGCCTTGTTTAAGGGCTCCCATTCTACAGAGTTGCAAGACTATGCTGTAGAAATCGGTTTCGAGTATCAATTCGAACAGTTGTCAGAAGCAGATACGTCTTCGGCTTATGATGCATCAGAGCAAGCCTTGCTTGTTGAGCTGTGGGATTCGCTGAAGATTGAGATAGCATCTTCAATTGAGGAGGTTCATCGCAAGTTGGAAAACGTCATGCATTCTCTTCCAGGTAGAAGCGCAGCAATGGTGTTTCAAGCTATGCGAACCTTCAACTCGCAACGTCCAACCATTGGTAAGATGCATACCGTAATCCAACACCAGCCTGATCCTAGAGTATTGCTAATCCTAGATGACTCCGGTTCTATTACCGAACCCACCGTTAGAGCAATAGCTAACGATGTGGTTCAGCTCGGTTATAACGTCGGAGCTACGCTTGCTTTGGTATCAAACTCAACCCGTGTCTGGAACCCCGGCGAGTATACTGTTGATGGGATTCTCTGGGCAACAGAGTGTTGGGGTACGCACTACGAGACCTTGCTTACACTCTTGAATGAAGATTGGGATGTGGTTATTACGATCGCAGACTATGATTCAAGCTTGGATGCAAAGCGAGTACTAGCTAACGCAGTAGGAAGCATCGGTCAAGTATTTGATATCAGCCTTGTTGATACTCCAACATTCTTGTCCGAGTGCGTGGGGCAACATGCCCAAGAAGTAAAGAGTTTGCTGATGGCTTCCTCATCAGTAGGCAAGATTAACTAACCATAAGATACAGGAGAAATAATATGGCAAACCCTAAGGTATTGACAGTTACGGGAAGACTATCGTTCCCGACGTTTAGCTTGCAGCGAGCAGTCGATTTGAATAACAAGTCGCAGTACCCACGGAAGGTCGATGAGGTAACACCTTACTTCTACCTTCTACTTAATCAAGAGCAGCTCGATCGTTTCATTGCTCATGTTGAGTCTCACTTCCTGCCTTTCTGTTTGACTGATGAAGCAGGCAAGAGCAAGCTCGACAAGGAACAGGTCGCCAAGTTGACCAAGGTGTTGCAAACCGGCGACTGGGATACTCAGCCGCCGTACATCGCCATCAAGAGTGTCGATGATAAGACACTTGCATTGATGCCTGATGCAGTCGCAGCTATTAAAGTCAACGGCATGCGTGGTCAGGACATCAAGGAGCTAGCAGTAGTAAATGGTCCTGAGGAACTGCTCGTACCAGGGGAAGAAGACGAGTCCTTCCCTGTGCTACGTCCAGCTCATCAGACTGTTCACGATGTATATGCAGGTTGCATTGCAGCAGCAACGTTGAACTTGTATGCATTCGCATCATCGCCGAAGCTGCCTGGCTTCAGCACGAGCGCAAGTACATGTGTGTTCAAGAAGGATGCAGACCGTTTCGGTGGGTCTGTTCCGATCGATGAAGAATCCATCTTCATGGACTAGTTAGTTTCAGCAAGGACCCGTCTCGGTTATTACAAACTGAGGCGGGTCCTTGCACAATACGGAAGGCTCAGCATGGAAAAATTTTCTGCTAGTAAAGCAGCTCGACTTATATCTTGCCACGGCTCAGCCAATCTGGAGCAAGCTATCCCAGGATGGCAAGAACCAGATCAGTCAACCAAAGCAAGCGAACGCGGCACGGCTTTACACGCGCTCTTTGAACAAGCCAATACCTTGAAGACTGCTGACTTACTTAGGTTCACGGAAGCATTAACTTATGTAGCATACCTGCGTAAGGGCAGACGCTTTAAGGTTCTAACAGAGTGTTCAATTGATGTTGATTGGACGCAACAACCAACTAAATCAACGGCTGATCTTGTGCTATATACACAGGATGAGTTGCATATCATTGATCTCAAGGCAGGGAAAATCCCTGTCGATTCTTACGACAACTCGCAGCTCAAGTTTTATGCCTTGTCTTTCGCACACTTTGCCCCTAAAGCAGAAGGCGTAACAGGGCACATCGTTCAACCATGGGCTAACAACACAAACTCTACGTTCTACTCAGCACAGGAATTGGCTGACTTCAAGCAAGATGTTTTGTCGGCGGAGCAAGATATTCTAGATGGTGATCTAACACTGACCCCTTCTGATGAATGTCTATTCTGTCCAGCCAATCCTCATAGCAGAGGTGCTAAAGGTTCTCCTTTCTGCCCTGCCATGATGAATGTTTTATACCCACTTCAGATAAACGAGCAGGAGATTTTAGATGTCTAACAACAAAGTTGTTACCAGCTACCTCACTATTGACTTTGAAACTTATAGCGATGTTTCAATTTCAGACGGCTTAGACAACTATTTCGCTTCGCCTAACTTCAAAATCTTGTTGATGGCTGTTGCATACGCCGATGTCATTGACGTGTATGACTACAACAAGCTGAAAGATATTGAATCTTTGATAATAACACCCTTAACACTTGTTAAGGGTGTTGCACCCTTAACAAGTGTCCCACTTACAAGTGCTTTGCTAGATCCGTTTGTCCCCATCTTTACGCACAACGCAATGTTTGAACAAATGTGTCTAAAGAAATTGGGGTTCGATCTTCCATCAGACCGATTCATTGACACCGCTGTATTGGCACGAGCTAACGGATATTCATCAGGTCTAGATTCTGTTATGAAGCAGCTAGTTGTTACAGGTAAAACTGCCTCGGCACCCAAGCTAATGCAGCGATTCTGTTTCCCTTCGAAACTGAATGACTTCATGCAAGAGTTTGACACGTCTCTACCAGAACAACATCCTACAGAATGGGAGATGTTCAAAACATATGTCACGCGAGATGTAAGGATGACACTTGATTTAACCACGGAGTTTTGTTTTAGCGCAGCTCGATATATGGGCGACTGGTCAAGAATCACTATGCAAGATTCAGTGACACGGGATATGAACCTGAAGGGTTGGCCGGTAGACCTAGAACTGCTCGACATCTTTAGTGAGCAAACAGAGAAGCAAGTTCAGCTCATCAAAAGAAACGCTCTCCAAAGTGGTATTGATATCAATCTCAATTCACCTAAGCAGATCATGGATTACTGTACAGAAAGGAAGGTAGCTCTTAAGTCAACCAACATCACAACGGTTGTTCCAACAATCAACCAGTTGGTGAAGGCCCTCGACAACAACTCAGCTAAATCAGTTGAGCAGGAAAACAATTGGCGAGAAGTTTTAGCATTACTTACCATTGTTGTGCAGTTGTCTAAGACAACTTCACTCGCTAAGTTGTCGAAGATCAAAGAACAGGTAGGCCCTGACGATAGGCTGCGCAACCAGTACATGCATTTTGGCGCTGGTCAAACAGGACGCACTACAGGCGTGGGCGTTCAACTACAGAACCTCACACGTATTGCGAGCAACCAACTTGATGTTGAGGAACTTAAGGCTACCTATTCCAAGGATACGTCTATAGGACTCAATGTTTTGTCAGCCAATATGAGGCAATTGTTCAGGTCTAGCCATGAGCAAGGCAAGCTCATTGTTGGTGATTTCAGTTCTATTGAATCTCGTGGTCTTGCTTGGCTAACAGGGGAGAATTGGAAGCTTAAAGCTTACTTTGATAAGCGACCAATCTATGAAGAACTAGCTGCATCGTTCTTCTCGATTCCTGTAGAAGACGTTGACCCAGAACAACGAACCTTTGGCAAGGTTGGTGAGTTAGCATGTGGCTACGGATCAGGCCCATCAGCAGTAAAAGATTTTGCTGCAAAGATGGGTATTGATCTTTCAGCTCAAGATGCAAATATGATCGTAAATAGCTGGCGAAGCGCATGCGCTGCTACAGTTGAGTTCGGTCAACAATTGCAAGACCTGCTTTTCGAATGCGTCGCTAACCAAGACAGAACCAGTCTCTCCAAGCAAAACTCTATTGGCAACGGCTTCAAAACAGTTACGTTTGAGTGGCTTCCGCAAAAGTATATTCTTGATCTTGATAAAGAACCTACACCTTACGGAAAAGTCATTGCTACGATCACAACCTATAACACTCAAACACGGCAGCTCATGACATTCTACAGGGTCTTTCATGGGGTCCATCTTGAAGGTAACAAACTCTTCTACATCAAACCTTCGTCTACAAAGACTGGGCCACCATGGATAGATAATGCGTACATACCTGCTACAAAGACACGTAAGAAATTCAGTCTTTACGCAGGTAAGCTGCTGGGCATCTTAACACAATCCATGTGTTACGAAATCTTCATGTTGGCCCTACAAGACATAGCACATAAGATCAAAATCATTCCGAACGTTGACCTTATTGGTCAGTTCCATGATGAGATCGTGTTGGACTGGTGGCCTTCTGAGGAGCCTAACGCAATTACAGAAGTTGAAGCCAAGCGGCTACTGGAAGAAGTTATGTCCGTAGCTCCATTTGTGGGTTTCCCTATGGCTTGTGAAATCAAGTCAGCCCACACTTATACCAAGTGATTCGTGGAGGGGTCAGCTTAACGCTGGCCCCTCCATGATCTATCAAGGAGGAATACATGATCGCAGTTTGCGGTATCGACCCAGGGGTTATACACACTGGTTGCGTCGAAATCCTATTTAACCCTGAGACATCTAATATCTCAGTATCTTCTGAAGTGGTTGAAGGTATCGATGTTGAGAAAATCAAAGCCTTTGCTCAAGACGCAGACAGAGTTTTCATCGAAGCATACAAGCCTCGGAGTAACTTTGCTGTCGATACATACATGCAGGAAAGTATCGGAGAGCTAAAGAAGGCGCTGCCATCTGCAACATTCTTGAACAATATGGGCGTCAAGAAAATCGTTACCGTTCCCCTAATGCAGTTACTCGAAGTGTATAGTTTCGACACGCCTACGCATCACCAAGATTTGCGCAGCGCTGCAAGAATCTTGCTGTTCGGTATGATTAAAGACCCTGTCCTGAACAAGCTCCTCGCGGATATTGTTCGTAACCACGTGGAGACAACATGATTGATAAGACCAACGCACCTTGTGCAAAAGAACCTAAGCTTTGGTCATCTTCTGTACCTGAAGAAATTGCTGAAGCTCTCACTAGATGCAAAGCATGCCCTCTTAGAGAGCCTTGTCTTGACGACACACTTCTAGCAGAAGAATTGTGGGGTGAAGTCTTCAACGATGTGGTCGGAGGGACGACCAAGCAGATGCGGCTTAAGATACATATGCGCCGAAATACTTTCAACAATTACTAGGGAGTGCAATGCATAAACTATTTGAACACCAGCTTGAAGCTGTCGAGATTGCAAAGCAATCTTCTAATCAGCGTATCTGCCTGTACTACAGAACAGGGTCAGGTAAAACCCTGACATCCCTGCTCTGCATGCAGGCATGGAATCAGGATGATGTACTTGTGCTTGCACCTCCTTCCACGCATAACCATTGGAAGAAGACTGCTGAAACACTTGGCATTACAGTTGACACAATCAGCCATGCCAAGTTCAGAATGTCCCACTACAAATTGTCCAAGACGAAGGCTCTCATTGTTGACGAGATGCATTTGCTAGGCGGCTATAAAGCAGCCGGCTGGATGAAACTTAATTTGTTGTCCAGGCATTTGGAAGCACCGATCGTGCTCGCGTCTGCCACTCCCAATTACAATGATGCCGACCGTGTTTATTGTATTGAGAAGATTCTGCACCCAGCTAAGTCCAAGGGATATCTTTCATTCCTGTATGAAAACTGCAAGTTAGAAATGAACCCTTTCAGTCAAACACCTGATGTCACTGGGTTCCTCGAATACCCTGATGCTGCTGCATATCTAGCAGACATGCGTAATGTAGCGTATTTGCCCGATAACGTGGAGTATGAAATCGATGAAGTCTCTTACTCATTCGAGCTGGAACCTGCGTTTCACAACTACGGGTTGCTATCTAGAACTAATAGACTCGCAGCCTCGCAGATCGAGAAAGAGCATGCACGAATTATATACTCAACAATTGATCGAGCAGGGTATTTACATAAACCTTTGAGTGATCTTGTCGAGCAGCACATCAATGGTCCAACCTTGATCTTCTGCAACCATTCATCTATTGCAGAGGCTGCTCAACGAAGTCTTGCAACGAAGGGTTACACAACAGTCCTTGTCACCGGCAAGACTACTGCCGCAGTTAAGCAACGTAACCTCGATGCTTTCCGCGACGGTGATGTAAAAGCACTTATTGGTACAGCATCACTTGCCACAGGCACGGATGGCTTGGATAAAGTCTGCGACACTTTGATCATCCTGGATGATACCCAAGATGATTCACTAAGGCGTCAGTTGATCGGAAGAATTCTCCCACGAGGAGAAGATTCCGATGCTTCACAGAAGCAAATCCATAGGTTCAACATTCTTTCATAGCGCTTATCTAGGGGTGGGGAGCTATTGCAAATCGCAGTAGCTGCTTAGATGAAAGAAGTAACTATGGAAACTGACAACAATGAGCCGGTAGCTAATGATCAACTTACTCAAGCTTTGCAGCAGGTAGTTGATAGTACTGATGCAAACGAGCTTGGTCTTGCTAAGTCAAAGCTAAGCATCGTGCTTGATGCGCTAGGTTCATAATCAAATCACAGAGGAGAGTGGAGTCTGCTCCCTCCACTCTCCTCTGTGACCTACAGAAAGCGAGTACGATGCTTGAGTTAAAAACCAAGAAGGAGTTGAGTAAAGACGCTTTCATCTTAGCTTCGTCTTTCAACTTGGTTAGGTACGGAAACGTTACTTACAATCCTGTCGATGTCACAACCGGTCAACCTACAGGTGAACAAGACCCGTTGCAAATCTCTTGGGTTCCTCTTCCAAGAGCTGAACTCAGGCGTAGAGCTGCAAACCAGTTCAACACTTTGTTCAGCGCCGAAGCAGAATTGTCCAGTTTTGACTTCATGACATCGCAGTATGCACATGAACACTTGGATACTTGTGACAGTCTGCTCGTTAAAACTCAACAAGGGTTGAGGGTTCTTACTACCAAAGGGGAGTTAGCCATCCCTACGGGTGACTTCATACCTAACACTCTGCACCCTATGCTGAACACGTCCGATACTGACAAGCAAGAAATGTTTGAGATCGTAGCTAACTGGCTCAACTCTGACGAGGAAGCAACTGCACTATTGACCCATGTTGCAACAGCTCTAGCACCAAGTTGGTCAGCAGTTAAATACGTTCTTCTCATTGGTGAAGGACGTAATGGCAAGTCACTATTACTGAAGATGTTGCAAGCTATCTTCGGCTGGGACAATTGTTCTAACGTCACACGTCAGCAAATCTCTGAGCAATCGCCTGTTGTTTGCGAATTGAATGGCAAACTGCTAAACATCGTGTTTGATGGCAGGTCTGAATATGTGAAGGATTCTGGTCTTGAAAAGTCGTTGATCGCTGGGGAAGTTATCCCTATTCGAAGACTCTATGAGTCAACACCAACGCCTGTTCAAACCAATGCTTTGTTCATCGAAGGTTTAAATCGAGAACCAAAATCCTCAGACAAATCTCTTGCTTTGCAGAAGAGATTGGTTCGATTCAGATTCCCCAACGTATATCCACTTGACCACGGATTCGAAAAGAAACTGTTGTCAGAAAAATACTTGGGGGCGTTGCTTGCATTGTTGATTGATCATTATGTACTGGAGTCTGAGGTAGCTGAGCGACTCACCTTGACTTCTCAAGCTATGGAGCTACAGCTTGAGCACATGTTCATCAATTCTCTTGGATTGCAATTCGTTAAGCACGTAGTTGAAACTCATGCACTTGGCGAGGAATCCCTAAGTAGTATGACCATTGAAGAACTCTCCAAGAAATTTCAATCTTGGCGAGTATCCAACAATGATTATGGAGTTTGGTCTGAGCCGGATATCATCCAGCTCTTCGAACCGATCTTCCACATGGATCGCAAATCTAAGCGGGTTGATGGAAAACCTAGAAAGGTCCGCATCATCACTTCTCTCAAACCGGAAGCACAAGCTTTCGTAGATTCTCTGGAAGGAGATTCAATTGACTGATTGGATATTTAACGATATTTATTCTCGATCTTGTCCTATTCCAAATGAATTCAATCTTTACGCTGGCCCTAACGGGGTTGCGACAGTGAGAGTTTGGGATAACGGATCGACTGAGAAAGGTTGGGGGTTGAAAAGCAAAGCTGGTGAACATTCATTCATGCAGCTTTACACCTCAAACCGTTTTAATCCAAAACGAATCATCGGTTCTTCTCCTGATATCACGCCCCCGTTTGCATTTGTCATGCGTTCAATGTCGTTAATTTGTATCGATATTGACGGAAAGAACGGTGGATTTGATTCGATAAAGAAGCTCGGGTATCTACCGCAGACACTTGCTGAAATTAGTAAGTCCAAGGACGGCTACCATCTGTTTTACTACACGTCTGATATCTGGAATTCTGAAACGGGATTCGCTTCGTTCGGTGACAGGGTTTCTATCGAGCAAGGCATTGATCTACGGGCTACTGGGTGCGTATATCACTATACAAAGCAAAGGTGGAACACTTCTGACATTGCAGCGTTACCAACACATTTACATGAACTATTCACAGCTAAGGAAACGGTGAAGAAATTGAGCGACAAACTAATTCAAAACACAATCGCAAACGCTGATCAAGATGAACTTCTCTTGCTTCAAGAAGAGTTGAAGAACGATCTTGCTAAGCCAATTATCGACGGTACTCGCAACAATACCTTGTTTGCAATCGGGTCTAAGATGAAGGCTCTGAATGTTCCTAATTGGCCGGACTTGATTCGTACACGAGGTACTGATCTCGGATTACCGGGTTTCGAGATCGAGAAACTCGTCTATAACATCGATGTCTACGGTAGTTAAATTGTGGGAGGCGTGCCTTAACGGGTGCGCCTCCTGCTTTTTTTACAATCTTTTGTGATATACACTAAGCAGCATGTCCAGCTCAGTAAACTTCGAGGAAGAGTCTCTGCTGTCTGAGGCAGAAGAACTATTAAAGAAACGTTTCAATCATTCTTCCGCCAACAAAAAACATCAATTCCCTTCTCAAATTCCAGAAGCTCAGCAGTCTGAAAGGGTTGAGCAACTTGTGCTCCCCGACAGTATGCGAGCCAATATGCCTATTACCAAGGAAAAATTCCTGGTTAAGGAAAACCCTCACTTGGTTCAGTGGGAGCGGGAAACCCGTAAGTTCCTGCGGAATCTATCGCCGGCGCACGGTCACCGAGTTGCAGCAGTAATGATTTACGAATGGGCAACTGGTATCGAAATCGCCGCTCTTGTCAAAGAGGGTGGGTCTGCTAACTCAGACCTCAGAAAAATCAACCAGATTCTGCGAGGATATTTTGGTAAGCCTTACATGACTTACATCTGTGGTCGAAAGGTTCCCAAGGCATATCGTGTGCCTCCAGGCTATTACATCAAAAAGCATCGTCCGATTACTTTAACGCTATACGCCGAATACTCAATGGGAACTTTGAATCCATGACACATCATCCAATTAAAGTCTTAGAAGATGGCCGACGAAAATACTCTAATGGCACCTTCTACACGCCCATGAAGGATGAAGTCAGAACAAACAAAATTTCAAAACCCGATGATCCTACGGCCATACGGTTCCATACCAAATGGATTATCCCGCACGTTTTTTTAGAAGATACTGCCCGACGTTTTCCCGAGACTAGACCGGATGACGATGCTTACTATCACATGGACAAGCAACAACAGCTTTGCCAATGCGAAGTATGCCTTCGACCTCAAGCTCAACGTTATCGAGATCGTTGGCTCAGGGAGCGTTATTAAATCCGCATCGGTGCGCCAGCCGCAACATCTTCATCAGGGCGGCTGCCACCCTCAATACGTGTAAAGACCTGTTGGATTGAGTCCAAATCTTTAGCAAGAATTGCTTGCAGAATTAAAGTCGCCGCCGTGTAATCCAAGGCGTCGTCGGTTTCCTTCCAGATCATTTGCACGGTTCCGAACCGTTGGTTCCAAAGCCAGCTGATTCTAGTATCAAGACTTTCTTTATGTACGTTGGGTATCTTTTTTCTATACCTGCGTGTTACCTCCGGTAGCATCTAGCTCAACTCCCCTGCAAGGTCAACAAACTCCACGCTTGTCTCCCTACGAGTAGCTGGATGAGAACCTGTACGGCGAGTACCAACCATGCGGTTAAGCAAAATCTTTCTAGCCACATTCGCTTTTCTTAAACTACCTTTATTGTTTACGTTCGGACTGTTGGCAAGTTCAAACAAAGATCTGCAAATTAATTCGTATACTGGAAGCTCTATGATTTCATCTGTGGCGATGGCAGGTTTATCCGCTACGTACTGCAATGCTTCTTGAATAGACATATGTTTTACACCCATACCGTACTCCAGTCCTCTTCATAATCAACAGACTTTTTTTGCATACCGTTGGTGCTGTCGTAGAAATCGCTGCCGAAGAAATCCAGTTCTTTAACGGCTTGAACACCATATCGCAAAGCGTCCATCATATGCGAATATTTATCGTGCAACGGTTTCTCAGTCCACATCTGTAGTTTGTTGTTGTATTCGTACTTGTACTGTTCCAAGCAATTCAACAGCCACTGACAGTTTGTGTCATGAATGATTGTATTATGCAGCATGATACGGACTTGTTGAATGTCTGTAATCAAACTTGCATCGTGGGAGCGAGTGCCTGGAATTTTCCAAACTTTATTCGACTTAGCCAGGACCGCAACGTTTGGAAAACGTATCCGCATCATATCAGCCGGCGTTGTATTGACCGCCTTCTCATGATGATCACCATCCCACGGGAGAATAATGTAGCTGAGTTTGTTAAACCAATGCTTTGTCTGCAAATCATCTACATATTCAGGTAGGGCTTTACCATGCCCTTCTCCACAATCATAGATGAACAACCTGCCATTAATCCATTGAAAGGCTATCCAGCTTGTAGCATCTGAGTGAATACCTGACGCACCGATGTCGAATACGACATACACCGGATGAGCTTCATTCAAATTGAAATCGTGAACTCGTTTGTCTGCGACAAGTTTCATGTACGCTTCACCGTACACTGCAGCAGCATCCATCTCATCGAAAGAAACGTAGTACTCCTGCTCAAACATTCGATCATTACCAAACCTAATTCGGTACGATTCTCGAATTGTTTCGAGTTCTTCCTGGGTTAGCACCGGAGCCAAGCCTTCTCGAACCATCTGTTCGTTAATGTCATCGATGGTTCTGATAATGACTTGAGCCTCTGGATTATGTTTCACAGACTCCATGAGATTCCACAATGGATTCTGCCGCTTACCTCGTGGAGTTGATACAACCATCAACCGCTTTTGCTCTGCACGGTTCTCGATGATTGGAAACAATCTAGGTATGGGGTCTTCCCTGCTAAACAGAGCCAGCTCTGTAATTGTGTAATCCTGGAACGCTGTTCCAACACCGGAATTATCTTGACCGGACTGGAAATATCCTTGCAGTTTCAACCTGCTCTTGTTTAGGAAGTGGCCTTCCATCACAGTATTTTTCCAGTTGACAAGTTCTTCGGGAACATTGTCTTTCAACCCTAGAATGTATTCATTCGTTCCAGGGTCAATATAAGTCTTATCCCATAGAATGTCCCGAATCATAGGGTTTGATAGGGATATGTAGATACCTGTTGTTTTAGGTGTGCGTAGCCTAGCGTAGCATTGCTCCATACTGGCAGCAACGTCCTTGCCTGTCTGCCTTGGCAAGACTGCAATGCCGTACCGTTTCGTTCGCCACATCTTGTGAAGTTCAACTTGATACGGTCTGGGTCTGTAATACACAGGGAAGACAGGCAAGGCTGCTACTCTTTATCATTCAGAAGGAACTTCGTCCTCGACGGGGACCTCGTCCTCGACAGGAGCTTCGTCCTCGACAGGAGCTTCGTCCTCGACAGGAGCTTCGTCCTCGACGGGAACTTCGTCCTCGACGGGAACTTCGTCCTCGACGGGAACTTCGTCCTCGACAGGAGCTTCGTCCTCGACGGGAACTTCGTCCTCGACGGGAACTTCGTCCTCGACGGGAACTTCGTCCTCGACGGGAGGTGTTACAGCGTTGAACTTTTCGTATTGATCGTTGATCGCACTCAAAGTCTCAGACACATTTGTAGATGGCATTTCATTTCTCCTTAAATTGCTAGGTTAGGTAGTCCAAGTGTACCGAACAAGGCACTGTAGTCTTCCTTGTTGCTTCCACTAGAGCCGGCTTTAGAAGTAATACCCTTTTGAGGCTTCGACGCAACACTCTTTTTCACAGGTGCTGGAGCTTTGACTGCTGGCTTTTGAGCACGCAGACTATTGATCAACGGTTGCACGTCAATTGAATAGCCCTTCAAAGTACCATCAACCCTGATCTCATATGGGGCAGCCAGCTCTGTAAACCTATTTGCAAGGTCCACATCGAAGCCTTTGGCACCAGGAATCAAGTCTTGATTCTGCTGAAACAGACTGATTGCTTGATGGGTGACTCTCAAGAATTCCTGCGAGTCCTCCATTTCTTTTTCAGCGCGCCCACGGATTTCATCAACGAGGATACTCTTGACCGCTTCTTGCCAGTCTCGTGCGTCAGCCGATGATTGCAAAGTCTCCGTGCCATCGCCACCGATCACAGGTACTTCAACACCTACAAGCATCCGAGGGTGCTTAGCTAGAGCATCGAAGTATTCTCCATACTCGCCCTTAGCATCCTCGTATGCCTGTTGTTGAAAAGCTGACGAAAGGTTTTCCTCAATCTGAGTACTCATCTTCCCAAGCTCTGCAACTAGTGTAGAAGGTTCTGCCGTCCAAGTTGCGGGAGCAGCTGATCCTCCGTCGCTGGCTGAAGCGAATTCAGAATCTCCATCTGGAGTTCCGTCATCTCCCTCAGATCCATCTGTTGAAGAATCTTCTCCTCCATCAGATCCATCTTCGTAGTCATCTCCAGCCGTAGGAAGCTCGACTCCATCAGAAGCGCCTTCATTTGCGCCTCCAAAGGTTGCAGAAGAAACAACATCTTCAACTGTTTCTTCTGCTTCCTCTTGTTCAACCATCGTGTCCATGAGGCTTGAAAAGCTCGCCAACCCGTAACTGTCAGCAGCGTTTCCCAGAAATTCTTCTGCGGTTTCTGTGTTGTTGACACTCACTTTCAACCTACGCTTTCCATCACGGTATTAGTAATAGTCTGCTGCTCATCTTCAGACAGATTGAAATTGATACTGCTGAAGAATCCAGCAAGACCCTTTTCCCCGAATACCAACAAGCCGGCTTCGTTCTGCGCTGCCAGTTTAATTGCAGCGTTCTTGTCAAGACAGTCCCAATCGAACGACCACTGTTGCATAGCAATCTGCCATTGCAAAATAAGGTTGAGGTAGTGCGCCCTATTCTGCTCCAGGTCTTCTTCCTCATTCGTGACTGAGAGACACTCGTCATCACTTTCGATCTCAATATCAAGGATGTTCATTAGTTCCAGTACATAATCACAGTACTGTTCGTTATAACGATCCATATCCTTGAATTCAATTCCAGTGTAGTTATCGATGATCCGAGAGCAATACTGCATAGTGGGCTTCTCGGTCTTCAAATCCTTGACTGGTTCAAGAAGCTTCTTGAATACCTTAAGCAAAGCATTGTATTGCAAGTTCTCTTGGATACTTGAAATGTCAATTACTTCTGCTTCATCAATTGTGTCAGTCATTGTTAAATCCGTCCTGTTAGTTGTAGTTGGCGGTGCTCTTCCTCGATGGCTCTAACCACTGTGCGAATGTCGTAGCACAGCACGTTGTCGACATACGAGCGTTTAATTGTTTCCGGCACCAGATCAGACCCTCCGTAAAAGTCGTTGACCTCAAAGAAATCAAACCCTCTTACGTCGTTGTATACATGAATCTTAAATGGGAACCGTGGATCACGATAAATACCAACTTGGTATGAAGGCAGCGTGATCTTAATTTCTGAAGAAACCCCTTTTTGATCTCCGGGTACTTCAAAACTCTCGGTAAATTGTCCGGCTCGAACTTCTTCTTTCTTCACCCCTGGGTCGTTGTAGCGCAACACTCTACGACCTCGTGGTTTTGGATAGGCTGGTTTACGAACTTCTTCTTGATACCAGACCAAACCGTTTTCATCGATCCTTAGTGGTTCATCGCCAGTATGAGTGTTTAGGCGTTGGCCCGCCATTTCGTTTTCATCAATACTACGAACCGGAATCTCAGCCATTACAGATGGCACCGGAGTTTCCGCTTGAGCTTCAACGATACCCACAGCATTTTCTTCTGGTGCATCAGGCTTAAACGCCTTGTACAAGGGGTTGCCCTCGCTCGGATACTTCGCACATTCTTCTCGCAACTCATCAAGATTGTACTCCCGATAGTGTTTGTCGAACTTATAACCGGACTCCTTCAGGAACCCGTATAGCTCAGACTTTGTTTGTCTACTCATGGCAAATCCTAAATTACTTTCTAGGTAGGCTATAACAACTAACTAGTAATGTATAACATGGATTTGCGTATTGCAACACTACTAAGGAATAGACCTATCAGTATTTTCAATGGGTACTCCGCCAACATAAACTTGATCACTTCCCGTAGTCATGAAGTTGCTGTACTGAAATGATTCAACCGAACCGTTTTCGTAACCAACATTCACACTGATTGGTGTGTACCTATACTGCACGAGGTTGATATTGCAACGCTGTCCTTCGGGCGGTGCATCATCAATATGAGGCACGCCTTTGGCAAAAAACCGCCATTCCTTCATATCTCGTTTAACCAAAAGGAAGTCTTCAAAATCATATTGAGTAGAAAAGCCGTGTGAGTCGCCAGAATAAATTAGCTGCTCTGAAACCTTTTTGATTTCTACATCCTTGCCATGCCTATCAACACCTCGGATGCCCCACTCAACAGATCCATACAAATTGCCCAGCATGACATTAGCTTGCTGCAAATGCGCCCAAGCATCATGTGCTCTATTCGCGCCTTGAGTATTTGTCTCAACCTGCCATTCAATATCACGTTGTTTAACCGTTATACCGTCTACATAATCATCCACCATGTAATGCTTATCGAAAATGAATAGCCCATCGGGTGTGCTTATAGACATGACAACATGACCGGCATAAACAATTTTCTTTAGGCTCAAACCTCCGACCAACCAACGACTCCAAACAGGTGTCTCAGCTGCGGTATCCAAAACCCAAACTTCGTTACCTCGGTAACCGTCAGGCAACGCCCCTGTTGGATTCTCATTCGTGATTACTTTTTTATGGACCAAATAGTAAAGCTTATTGTCCAACTGGCTGCTCATAATAAGGTCCATGTTGGACAAATGCTGCCATTGATCCACAATCCCGTCAGTAAAAACTTTATGGTTCAAGTTGTAATTAGATGCAGTTGATTTCACCAACCCCTCTTCAGTAGGCCGCCACAACGAATTGTTGAGAACCTCCACACCATATGTCGAAGTCGTACCTGGTGTATTGGTTGTTTCTTCAAACCCCATCACAGTTGTTGCATCGGTCTGCTGCCCAATCTGTGTAGGGGCCATGTAATAGCTCTTCGAATACCCATCATTGTTTTTACACAACACTGTCAACGTGTCTTTAGATTCAGGGTTTTGCCATAGCTGCACCGCAACAGGGCGATTGAGGTTACCTGACGATAGAGTTTTAACACCGCCTCCAACATTAGGCGTGAAATTCAAATAGTCTTCGGCATAATTACTCGTCCAACGAATCGTTGCCGCATCCCAGCCATTGTCAACAATGATCATACGATCATCGGCAACCAAGCCCTGCGCCCCGCGTGGTGGCTCCGAAGAGTTAATTCTGTTGAACTCGCCTGGTAGAGGCATGCTGTCCTCGGCGTTAAGGATTCCTTCGGCGGTTACCTGAATAAAACCCTCTTCGTTATATCCTAAACTTCCAGCACTATCATAAAGTACATCGCCAGGTCGGTATAGAATTTTCTTACGTCCAACTTTTATACCTTCAACTGGCACTGATTCTGTTGGACCCCAACACGCCATATATACATTGATGTATTCAGCTTCTCGTTCTTTAGCGTCCAAATACACTGGTTCAGGTATCTTCACATGGAACTGATCTGATGCCCTACCACTGTCGTACACAGTTAAACCATTAGGCTCGTTCCCAGCACCAAACGGAGTAGCAGGTTCCTTCATAATCCATTGGGACCAATGTCTTTGAGCCTTCACAACAATCATGCGGGAGCATGTCGACTCTCCAAATACATTTTCAAGCGTGTAGAAAAATCCATAGTTAATCGTGTTCTTTGCTGGGTCGGAGCTGATCAAACTATTAGCACTAGGCGTGGCAGCTGTACCACCCAACATTTGCCGACCTCGATGGACGGCTATAGAAGCAGAGTTATAGCTTCTGCCTCCCCAGCCGTATCGATACCAATCGTCCGCCGGGTCCGATCCTGCAAATGCAGAATACGCAACGGTTTCTATAATCGCTGCCCGCTCCATCCATACCTTAGTAGTGGCTGAAGTGTTTCGAAAACCTATTTGCATTCGTACAAAAGGTCCGCCACTACTGGAAATCCCAGGGGTTAGTTTTTTAATTACCTTGCCTGCATCTGATCCTACTGAAATCCAACCTGTATCTACAGCCGCATTAGGTGAGAACGAAGAATTATTAGGGAATTTTGAATACCATACGCAATACTCTACATTAGGATCATTGCATATAAATTCTGCATATGCGCGCCTTTCTAAGGCTATCCGTTCAATTAGTTCTGGATACGCACCGCTGCCTGCACTCCATAGATAATGTGCGACTAAGGGCCCGTGCGTATCAAATGTTAACTCTAAGTGTTTATACTCTCTTGCAGATTTACTTTCTAAATAGTCCAAGTTAATATCAGCAGAGCCAGTCCAAACCCCTTCTTTTTCAAATGTAGGGTTATATACATAATTATGTATCTCAGGCGATGTAAGCCCTAGGTTATAGTAGCTTCCACTAGGATGAACTACAGTTGGCTGATCCCAAGAGATAGTTCCAGCTCTGTCTAAACTTTTAGGTCGCTCAATTCTTTTATGCTTTCCAACATATAAGATATTAGCTTCCTCATTATTATTTGATAATGCAACAATTTTATTATCAATTTGAAGAAACTTTACGTAAGTCGTATTAGTACTAAATCCTAATGTATTAGGGTTTTTTGCAGTAAATCCAATCTCAGGGTCCAGGATTGAATAAGCAATATCCCCAACAATTGCAACAAAGGTAACGCCTGACCCCATCATTGTTTCTACTGTTATAGCGCAAAGATACGCCTTGCGCCCATCGTTCAAATAAAACAGCTCTGGCGATGAAATCAATCTTTCATTATTAAGAGTTTTTAAACTAGATCTAATTCCAAGAACTCCTGGTGGACCACTATATGAAATATATCGCAACCCCGGCCTAACAGCGCAAGATCCATCACGGTTAATTACTACGTTCTCCATCACCCTGAAAGTGTTTGGGTCACACATTCCAGGTGGGTACGCTGTTTGCCAACCGCCGAACTCCCGCAAATACGCGCGAGAAAGCGGTCTATCAATCGGCGCAGGTGTCTGTGCTTTAGGACCAGCCATATCAGATCACATCCGTATGAGGGTGCCAATGCTCTAAATCCACAGACATCACACCATTCTCGACGGGCAACTTGAACGTATTCAAGTACGGTGTATCTGTAAAACTGTTGTCTCGCTCCATGACTTGATACATCAAAGACTTGTAATCCTCCTGAAGCTGCTGCGCCCTAGGCTGCAACACAGGATCAACCTGCGCGTAATAATATGCTGCTCGAAGAATAACCAAATCTGGGTAATTGAAATCAATCAACTGCGCTAGAATCCCCGGCGCAACAGCTTCTCCGAACGGCGGCAGCTTGAACATCGTAGGTTCTCGCATCGTAGGGATTTGAAGATCAAGCCCAGCTTCATCAGCTGTAATAGGGCGGGACAGCAACAATTGTTGCTTTGTGATCGAACACCACAATTTCCGCTTCATTGCATACTTGTGCAAAGCATCACGCGGCAAGAAGTACGCCCACACAACAGCATGATCATGTTCGTCCACAAGTCGAACAGCGTCATCATTGATGATCCTTGGCCTCAAATTAGAGGGAATGTAAAACTCAGTATCTCCTTCTTGAACAGCTCCAAGTGAAGTTGTTGACGCATAATAACCCCACTCTTGCTCCAGTGCGTTACCTCGCAGCGCCCTGTTCAACATGTGGGTTATAGTTCTAAATCGATCAGATTCAGATACATAGTCCAAATCCATGCCAGTCAGTGTCACCAACACCTCGTTGACTGCTTCTTCAAGATTCATCTGTACTTCAGGATTCATGCCCAGCTCCTCAAACTTGCGCCTTCGGCTTTCCTAATCCTAGTTCTAGGAGCCATGAGTTCATTACTCATCTGCGACTTATTCTCAAAATCAGGGTTAGGCTGCCAGTTCAAGGTGTCTGCTGAAACCCCAGGATTAGTCCAAGCCTGACCTTTAGTTTGCGCTGCTTCCATGTATGCACGCTCAGCTTGGTTAAATGCCTGGCTCTTATTCCTAACCTCACCCCAGCCAGAAAGAACAACTGCACCATTCTTTTTACGCTTCGGCTTAGCACCAGGTTGACGCTTAACAGGTTTTTGAGGCCGGCTTCTTGGCAACCCTAGTTCACGTTGCAATTCATTGGGAACTGCTCCAGGCACCCGCTGCAAAGGGGCTGCCTTGATCTTCTTAGCTTTCTTACCCTTCTTGCCTTTGCCTCCGCCAATTCCGTTAACCCCGTATTCTTTAGCGGAAGCAAAGTAGTCAGCTTGCTGCCCTCGAACATTTCCAAGATCAGTCAATACTTCAGCACGAGAATCATAATAATTACTCCACAGCTGCTCTTTATCGGCGTTTGCTTGAATCTCCATGTTCGACATGGCTCGCTGAGTATCAAGAGCTGCATCTCGATGATCAGACCTAAGACCTGTCAATGTGTCTGCATACGCTCGTTCTGCTTCATTTTGATTAGCAGACCAATTTCGCAACCCCATGACCATTGTATTAAGTGTGTCTGTTTCACCAGCCCCAACATTCATTGCTTCCGTAAAAGCATTAGCGCGCTCCCTGCGAGAGTTGAGAAGATTGATCCCAGACGTGGTGCCATGTGCATATTCATTATCAGCAGCTGACTCTGCGAAAGACTTGTACCTAGTTAGGTACTCCGTCTTTAGCGAATCAAGTTGTTGCCCTAGCACCAAACTTACATTTGCAAGTTTCGTATCGAGCTGCTGCTTTAGGCTCGTGTCCAATGCGTATCTCAACGCAGCTGCTTGAGCCTCAAGATTCTGAGCCTGCTCGATATATTTACGGCCAGCTTTACGTTGCGCCTTGCCGTAAGAATACCCTCCGCCGCCACTACCTCCGCCGCCAGACCTGCTACTGCGCCCTCCAGAACTAGTGGTTTTCGTCGACGTGTTTGAAGATGATTTATTCGACGAAACAGATTTGCGAGGTTTCTTTACCCCTGCTGTTGCACCTAAAGAAATTGTTGGGATTCCAGGACGATCACTCATTGCGCTCCCACCAACCCTTCTTAATAGGTGTCTTCTTATCTTGCAGAGACTCTCGACTCACACCAAGATTAAGCGCATCTCGAACTTCCTGCAATGTAATACGATCACTTCGCATGCCAGCATCGGGAAGTTTAAAACTGTACATCTTACTGTTGTTGGTACGCTCATCTGCGTACTGCATAAACCCTCGCATTAGTTCGGGCGTAGGTGCATTCTCCTCAATGATTCGCTGCATATCACCAGATTCCCAGGCGGGTTGATTCTTAGCTAGCGACATCGTATTCACAACATCAGACCATTTATTTATTTGGTCCTGCCCGAATCGATTAACCAGTTGCTGCACTCGCTCGTCGTCAACCTTGTCTGACTTATCGCCTACGATATCGTCATACGTCGGCCCTTCAGCACCGTAACGATTAGCTTGAGTTTGAACCTCCATGAGGTTTCGTTGAGCAGGGGTTCCGGTCAAACCAATCTTATCCTTGATGAGACGATAGTTTTTTTCAATCGCAATCATCAAAGCATCGTTCTTTTTCTCGTTGAATGTTTTATCAGAAACGATAAACCCAGTGATATCGGTCTTTCGATCCAACTCTGGGTTAGCGATCTTGTAAATCTCACGCTCATCAAACGCGCTCTGCATATTTGCATACGAGTCAAGACTGTCACGCGGAGCCTGCGAT
>ERZ724522.543-NODE-543-length-23837-cov-5.930788_pt1 | contig 23837 bp, 29 predicted proteins | sample MGYA00376055_ERZ724522 | MGnify/ENA primary metagenome ERZ724522 (study PRJEB28724, sample SAMN07190884) | wastewater metagenome | isolation source: effluent of sewage treatment plant in Hong Hong | place: Hong Kong | collected 2016-03-17 ...
CAATTTCACGATAGACTTTAATCGCTTCCTTCTCAGCGTCGTTCATTTTTCCTCCAATCTAGGATAAAACATATTGTGTATAGACCTACAATCAGCGTCACAGAAAAAATCCAGCCAAACAAAAACCCTAACCAGAAGTCGCTCATTTAGACCTCCTAAACAACTGCACCAAAAACATCTCCCAATCTTTCCACCAATTCTTCATTCCGCACCTTCCTTACACTCCACGACCTTAAACAGCTTAGGCAAGCCGTCCCTTGTTTTTGATCGTTTTCTAAACTCAATAGCGTCCTTTTTATTCATCGTGATTGCGTACGCCCCACAATTCTGATCGTGATTCAATCCGTACATAGCGTCCTCAATGTCCCAACCGATCAAGTACCTATTTTTCATTCCGCACCTTTCTTTCTCAGCTCTGCGTTTTCCTTCTCCAACGCTTCTAGGCGTTTGGTGAGGGAGGCGATTTCTCTTTCAATATCGCTAATTTCGCAAGCGCCTACGAGCTTCATCCACTCTTCAAATTTCTCGTCCACTTCTTTGCCACTTGTTGCCCCGTGTTCGTGATAGGCTACAAAATTATTCTTGCAACATTCCCGCAATCTAAAAATGGCCTTATCTTTCTCGTTTATGATCTGCATTAAACGGTCTTGTACGGTTCTCCCGTCTTGAGCATTTTGCTTCCATGAAACAGGCATCATTTCCGTTCCGTCATTCGGGCATTGTTCTGGAGTTTTCTTATCAGCAAAAATTCCCTCTGGAGCAAGGATTAGGTTTACCTGATAAAAATTACACTTCGGACATTGCCAATGATTCGGGAGATAGACAAGCGCATCGAGCCTTTTAACTTCTTCGGTAGCCTCCTCGCACCGCTTGGCGTAGGGCATAACAATCTTTTCAAACTGCTTCTGCAAATAATCCCAAAGAGATTCCTGCAAGGCTTCGATTTTCTGTTCGCTATTCCCGAATTTTCGATAGACCTCATCAGTCCAGTCCATCTGAGATAAAATCTTTTCCCAAGTTTCCTCGACTGTCTTTTCAATCTCCGCTTCCACCTGCTGTCTTAGAGTGGTCTTGTTAGTCATTACCTTCTCCCTTTGCGTTGGTGGTCACTGGTTAGCTTCAAAAAATGCTTTTGCAAAACCTGGGCTGCAAATACTCCTGCGTTCAGTTCTGGTTAGTTTACCGTAAAAATTAGGATGAATTTCTCTAGTGGTCAATTTATCAAACTTAGGTTTTGTGCATTTAATGGGTTTCTTTTTTGGGTCGTTAAAAATTCCCCAGATTGCTGTTTCTTTCTGGTAATCATCACCAAACTCAAACGGCTGATAAACTAGAGAAGGTTTCCCAAGAAACCACCGCAACATTCCACGATTCGGATTCTCAATCATCCAAAATTTTAAAGGTGAAAACTTCTGCGTGTCTTTTTTAATTCGATACTGACACTCCCAAATAATTCTTAAACACGACTGAACCAATTCCATTCCTTGTCTTAAATCCCTCGGATTTTTTGCGTTTGTCCGGCAATGGCTGAACATTGTGCAGGGAGGGTTTGCGATAATTCCGTAAACGTCCTGGGGGGGGGTATAAGTCCTTACGTCCATTTTCTCACCAACACAAATCACCTCATACCCAGCATCACGGTACGGCTGGCTGTCGCTGCCAATATCAGCGCATAAGTGTAATATCAACTTACTCACAGCCCCTCCATTCTCTTTGCGTTGGTGTTTAAACTTCTGCTATCCTTTAGCATTAGCTTTTTAGCTGTTCTTTTCGCTTCGTAAAACATTTTATCTATTACCCTATTCTGGATATCTAAGTCATATTCTTTGGGGATAAATTCTCTTATTACGTAAATATCTTTATGAGTCTCAACACTGACCGTTATTCCGTGACTCCCGTAATGTTTACTAATTTCTGATTCAACCACAATCCTCATACTCCCTCCATTCTCCTACGGATTTCGTTGGCGATCTGTTTTCCTTCGTGAAATACTGGCTTAGTCGGTATAAATTCTTCTGCGATTCTAGCGCACTCATCGTAAGCCTTCCTGCGCTCGGCGAGAAGATATTTACTCATTAAAACTCTTAAACTTGCTTTGGAGTCAGACCCCTCTTCATACCTAGATAACAATTCATCTACTGCACCCTCCGCCGCCCTCTTAATCTCGTCGGTCATTTCAAATCCTCTCGGTTGTCCAAATAATCCACAATCCTGTAGGCGAACAGCTCCCAGTATTCACCAGTTCCAGAATGCACAGGTTCATTCTGCTTTAACCACTCAGCGAATTTCTTAATATCCTCGGATGTCATTTCTTTTCCTTTCGTTTTGGGATTTCGTAGGTCATTTCGCAGCCGCCTTCGCAGCTCTCGCCCTCATAATATGATTTACCCACGCATGCGGGTTTTTATACTTCCGTTCCTTCGCCAGAGCAATAAGCTCGTCGTATGTCTTCGCCTTGCCCTGCTGAATTTTTCTTTGAATACGCATAGCCTCAAGGTCCACCTCCTGAAGCTCGCCTTCCACTTGATCGACTTCGCGCGACTGAATCTCGAATTGCGTCCCACAAACCTTGCAGATCAAAGCTCCGGCTGGCTGTGCTGCGAAACATTTTTTGCAAATTCGGACCGGAGGGCCAGCGTCTTCATCCCGTTTTTTTCTATTCTCTGAACCAGATAAAGACCAGGCTCTAACATCATCAGGTAGTCCGTGTCGCTGGCAGTTTCCGGCATGGTCGAGGATGATCGCGAATTGCTTTCCAGGGAAGGGTCGAAGCGCTCTGCCCACTTGCTGAAGATACAAGCCGAGAGACTGAGTAGGCCGCAGCAGAATAGCACACTCGATAGCAGGAAGATCAAAACCCTCCCCGAAAAGTTCAACATTTGAAAGGACTCTGATATCTCCATTGCGAAATCTCCTTATTGCGTCGTCGCGTTCATCCGTCGGAGTCTCGCCGTCCACATGGGCGGCAACGATACCGGCGCTTCTGAATTGCTCAACGACATGCTTTGAATGTTCGATTGAAACGCAGAAAACAACAGCTCGCCGTCCGGCTGCATGCGTCATGTAATGTTTGATTGCGTCGCCTGTAATAGTGGGTTTATCGACAGCGGAAACAAGTTCCGACTTAACGAAATCTCCCATGCGAGTATGCAATCCTTTTGTGACAATGCCGGACGGCGGAGCGTAGAGTTTATAGGGAGAGAGAAATCCGTTTTCGATCAGCCAGGTAACGGCAGGACCGTGGACCAGGTGATTGAACCACTTTCCAAGACCGGTCCCGTCAAGTCTTTCAGGTGTCGCGGTCAGCCCTATATGATATGAAGCGGAAAATAAATCGTGAATTACGGACCAGGACTTAGCGGCTACATGGTGAGCTTCGTCCCAGACGATAAGATTCGGACGGGGAAGACGAGCATGCCGGCGAGCAACGGTTTGAACGGAAGCAATCTGAACGCGCTTCTCAGGCTGCATTAAAAAATTCGGAGCAACAACGCCGTGGTCAATACCGACAGCATTGAAAGTCTCAACGGATTGTTTAATCAGTTCGCGCCGGTGAACAAGAAACCAGCAGACATTATTTTTCTTAGCCGCATTGCCAAGCATAAAAGCGGTAAGCAGAGTCTTTCCTGAGCCGGTAGGGGATTGAATAAGAACGGACCGGCAGCTTGAAATCTTGCTGCGTGTTTCGGCAACGATATCGTTCTGATATTCGCGGAGCTGAACGGACATGGAGACTCCGGTTATTTTGTTTCTTCTGGTTTTTCAGCTTCTACTTTTCTTCCGAGAACAATATCGTCAGTCGTAAGATCAAGCCGGCGGCGTCTTGCGGCCATAAGAACCTCGCGCTGGACCCGCGTAGGAATGAAACCTTTTTTACGCCAGATTGAAATTGTGCCAGGCGCTCTATCAATAGAGCGTGACAGCGGCCTTACGCCGCCGAAAAGTTTAATGACATACTCTACTGGATTCAATAACATACTTTCCTCCTGTGTTTGAAAGTGCTATACTGTATCAATAAGCCAAACGACTGTCAAATCTTTTTACGGCACCGACGCGAAAAAACTTAACGCCTAAAAAAAATTAAAGTTTGACAGCCCTGATGCCGTTTGATATTCTACAACAGTTTCAGAAACCATAACAGGAGAATATATATGAAGCGTGAAATAATCGTTCCAGAAAACGAAGCCGCCTGGCTTGAGCTGCGAAAGAAGGATATCACTTCTACCGATATCGCGGCCCTCTTTAATATGAGTTCCTACTGCACCCCTTTTGAATTATGGCACCGCAAGAAATCCGGAGAAGATATTGAATTTGAAATGAAGGAATGGACCCTGTGGGGAAAGCGCCTTCAAGATTCAATCGCTGCCGGCGTCGCTATAGACAACGGCTGGTCGATTCGCAAAATGGATGAATACATGAGAATTCCTGAGCTGCGAATGGGTAGCAGTTTTGATTTTTCGATTCGCAATCTCGCCGTATCTCCAGAAGCAAATGAGCCGACATTTATAGAAACCGGACTTCTCGAAATCAAAAACGTCTTCGGAATGATTTTCAAAGATCAATGGCTGGAAGACGACGACGGTAATATAGAAGCGCCGCCACATATCGAGCTTCAGGTCCAGCACCAGCTCGCCGTCAGCGGCCGCGCCTTCTGTTATATCGCCGCCCTGGTAGCCGGCAACAAGATCGTCCTTATTAAAAGGGAGCCGGACCAGGAAATTATCAACGAAATAAAACTGAAGGTCATGCGCTTCTGGGAAACGATCGACAAGAACCAGGAACCTGAACCGGACTTCGAGCGCGACGGTAAAATGCTGAAGCGCTTATATAATGTAGCCGAACCTGGAAAGGTTATGGACGCCAGCGACGACGCCGGCTTGCTGGAAATGGTGAAGGAATATCTCCGCGACGGAGCGACGATTAAGGCTCTGGAAGGCAAGCGCGAGGCGATCAAAAATAAAATCCTTACTCTTGCTGGCGACGCCGAGAAAATTATCGGCGGACAATTCAGCGTATCTCTTGGGACCGTGGCGCCGGCCCATGTCGAATACGACCGCGCCGCTTACCGACTTTTCAAAATCAACGCAAACAAACAATTCAAGGAGAGTGTCGTATGAAAATTTTAGAGCTGCAAGCCGAAAACATTAAGCGCCTTATCGCTGTCAAGATCACGCCGAAAGGAAACCTGGTCGAAATCACCGGAAAGAACGGCCAGGGGAAAACGTCTGTTCTGGATTCTATCTGGTGGGCGCTGTCCGGAGCTGCCAATATCCAGGGCAGCCCAATCCGGAAGGGAGAGGACCAGGGGATTATCCGCCTGGACCTGGGCGAGTTTGTAGTCACGCGGACGTTCAAGAAAAACGACAATCACACCACTTCCACAATCAAGATCGAGAACGCGGAAGGGACCGCAATTCGCCAGCCTCAGTCAATGCTAGACAAGCTCATGGGCGAGCTTTCCTTCGACCCGCTGGCCTTCGCTCGCATGACAAAGAAAGAGCAGTTTGAACAGCTCAAGCGTTTTGTTCCGGACGTTGACTTCGTTGCAATCGAGAAAGCGCAGCAGGAAGACTACGACCTTCGGACAAACATTAACCGGCGCGCCCACGAAGCGAAGATCATGGCCGAGAAGGTCTTTGTCGCGCTGCCGGCAGGAGCAAAACCGGTAGACGAGTCTGCGCTGGTGGACGAGCTTGAACAGGCCGGCAAGCATAACACGGACATTGAAACCCGCAAGGCGAACCGTGAGAAGCTGAAGACGGAAGCTGAGAATCAAATCAAGGAATCGGACCGTCTTAATAAAGAGGCGGACGAGCTGGAACAAAAGGTGGCCGGCCTTCGTCAGACGGCCAGGACTCTGCTTCACGCTGCCGCAGCGACGAACGACAAGCTGGTAAAAGCTCCGGCTCTCCCTGAGCCTATCGACGTAACGCCGATCAAGCAGCGTATATCCGAGGCGCGCGAGCTTAATAAAATGTTTGACGCCAAGAAGGAGCAGGACGCGCACATGGCGACCTTCGAGCAATTCACCGCGGAGTCAGAGGAAATCACTCTCCGTATGGGCGCTCGCCAGAAAGACAAGGAAGCCAAGATCGCCGCGGCCAAGCTGCCGGTCCCTGAGCTTGGGTTTGGAGAGAACGAAATCCTTCTCGCCGGAGTCCCTTTCAATCAGGCTTCAGACGCAGAGCAGCTTCGAGCAAGTATCGCTATGGCAATGGCGCTCAATCCAAAGATCAGAGTTATTCGCGTCCGTGACGGCTCGCTGCTGGATGATGAATCAATGGCAATGCTTCACAAAATGGCGGACGAGCTGGACTATCAGGTTTGGATTGAAACCGTGAAGTCTGGGAACGCTGCCGCAATCGTCCTTGAAGAAGGACAAATTAAACAGGAGGTATCAAATGCTGAATTGGTTTAAGAAGTTTTTCAAGAAAAAAGAATTCCCAAAAGCTGTGGAGGAAACTCCGGAGCAGATCAATCGGAACATTCTCGCGCACCTTCACAATATGCGAGGCGATATCCTTTGCATTATGGATAAGCAGATCGAGCTTCAGGGTATGCCGATCGAGAAGTATTCCGGAAACGTTGTCGGAAAAAATTTCGCTCTGATAAATTCAGGCGAGCATGAATGGGTTTGTAAGGATTGCGGCTTTCCCATACATGATTGCAGAGAAGCGCAATCTCAATCACTCAATTAAGGAGAACGGAAACCATGTCGAGACTCTATTTAGTGAAAGAAAAAAAAGGCGAAAAATCCTGGCTGATCGAAGCGAACAATCAAGCCCAGGCAATGCGCTTTGTGACCGGAGCGCTTTATGGAATATCGCCGGCCTCAGCGAAAGAAACGGCAGAGCTTATGGCTGCCGGCAAGAAAGTTTATAACGCAACGAAGGCTATCCCTACCGTAAAGGAAGCCGAGCAACCAGAACCGTCCGAACAGCCAGGGGTTTAACCCCCTGGCTTCGGCCACAAAAAGGAGAACTAAAATGGCTGAAGAAACGAGAGCTTTAAAACCGGTAGAAAGAATCAAGAGCCTGGCCCAGACGGACCAGATTAAGAGGCGATTTGAAGACATGCTTGGCAAGCGCGCTCCGGCGTTTATTTCCAGCGTGATATCCGCGGTATCGTCGAACCAGGCGCTTTCAGAGTGCGAGCCTATGAGCGTGTTTTCCGCCGCTGCCGTGGCCGCCTCTATGGACTTGCCTATCAATCAATCCCTGGGCTTCGCGCATATCGTCCCTTACCAGGGCGTCGCGCAATTCCAGATCGGCTGGAAAGGTTTCATCCAGCTCGCAATGAGGACCGGCCAATACAAGACGATCAATGCAGCGATCATCTACGAAGGCCAGCTCAAAGACGAGAACCCGTTCACCGGAGAAATGGAATTCCAGAAGGAAAAAATCTCCGACAAGGTTATCGGATACCTTCTCTATTTCAAACTGCTGAACGGCTTCGAGAAGTATTATTACATGACGCGCGAGGAAGCTGAGGCTCACGGAAAAAGATATTCGCGCTCATTCGGAAGCGACAAAGGCCGCTGGAAAAACGACTTTGACGCAATGGCCTTGAAGACCGTCGTTAAAATGGGACTCTCTAAATACGGCGTCCTCTCGATCGACATGCAGCGCGCTATGGAAGTAGACCAGGCTGAGATAACTCCGGAAGGGGAAGTCAAGGGATATCCGGACGCGCCTGAAGCAGCTCCGGTCCAGCAAGCACCCGCCAGCACGAAACCTTCAAGGCTGAAGGAAGCCGTAGCGAAGACAGCTCCGGCTCCGGAAGCTCAACCTCAGCAGCAGGAAGAATCTCCAATCTAATGATAACCGATTGCCAGCATGTCGATACCCTGGGGCGCTGTAAATGCGACCGCTGCGGCTTGCCGGTAGAACAATGGAAGGAGAGTCAAATGGCAAGAGAACTTCACACCGTAATTTACGACGCCATAATCGAGGGGAAGAAAGTCCTTTGCGTTCACTACGCGAACCTCGAAACAATGGCGGACCCAATCTACGAAGTTAAGCATATTGAGAAACTGAGGCAATTCACCGGACTTCCTGTGACGAACCACTTTGTCACCAAAGGTTTTTTGACTTTGGAGGAAGCCAAAAAAAAGGCGGAAGAAAATGGCTAAAATCTTAATCACAATTCAAGACATGCCGGACGGAACCGTGTCCTGTGTCTCGACTCCGAACTTCGCTGAAATGATGCGGGACGGACAGGGACCGTTGACGGCTGCAGAAGGCTATGCGCTTTACGCTTTAAACGCAGTAAGAAATGAATCCCGAAAGAAAGAGTCAATCAACCTTAAACTCCCAAAGATAAAGCTCCCCAGCATTTTTAGGAAGCTGCTCCCGATAACCCTGCTGTTCATCCTGTTAAGCAAAGGAGTCTGCTATGGCGCTGAAGTCTCATGGTACTCAACCGAAGCCTGTAAATTCAACAAGCACAAAGGCTGCCCGACGGCTTCAGGAAAAAGCCTTTACGCCCTTGAGAGCAAAGGAGTTTTATTTGCTGCGGGACGGCATGGAAAGTTTGGGACTCGATATCGAGTCTGCAATTCAGATAACGGACGCTGCGTTAATGTCGTGCTGCTCGACCGCGGACCGGCAGAACGTCTTGGCCGAGAACTTGATCTCTCTAAAGCGGCATTTTCTAAAATTGCTCCACTCAGCCAAGGAATTGCAAAATGCTCTATCCAAAGGTTAAGCTAAAAAGATTCAAAGGTATTATCCACAGGGAAGGAACGAAGTTTATCTCCGAGCTTCCCAAGAGTTTCGGGAAGCCGGCAGAAATAATCGCTTTACAGAACGCCGGCGTAATCGTTGTGAGGAAGAACGGGAAAGGGATTTATATTCGCAAGGACGGAAGAACGATTGACGTTCCTGAGTGCGTCGTGAATATAGCACGAATCCTTCAGAAGCCTAAGCCTCAGCTTGGAGTTTCCAACCTTTACTTTTCGCAATAGCTTTAAGATCATCCGGACGAAGACCTTCGTAAATTGACAGGTAAGAAAACTTCTCAGGGTTTACCTCGTAAAGAATTCTCGAAGTAATCTCTGAGCAGATCATCCAGCTTTTTCTTCCGAGACACGAAACAACTTTCCGGCGAGTCTTTGAGCGAAGCCAGAAAAACGCAAGGTTTGTGGCGATATCAAAATTGCTATACTTGGAGCCGTTGTATTTATGGCATAGATTTATGACGGCTTCTCTTTCCTTGTCAGTAAGAGGCGGACGATAAAGCTCGACCTTCTTCCCGTCGTATGTTTTTTTGATAGGATTAAGGCGAGCGTTCTGGCCGGAGTGAGTCTCGAAAATAAGCTGCCCATTGTAGATAATCCCCACATGGGAAACGTCTGATTGAGTCACGAATTTAATTCCGTTCCCAACAATACCGGTCCCAGAAACAAACAGAACGTCACCCGTTGTCGCGGTTTTCATCTTTTTTCCTCCAAAGTTTTTCAACATGCTTCCAGATTAAATTGTAAAAAAGACTGTCAAACTCAGCAGAGCCTTCAACCTCGAAGCCTTTGTCTTTGATCTTCGGCTTTACCTTGAATTTTTTCCACTTGAACCAGTCGCTCATTAAATTAAGTTGTGAATTCTAAGGACTTCTGTAAGTTCGTCAGCCGTCAGCTTAGGTTTTGACTTTAATTCTTCCAGCCTTTTTTTGTTTATCGAATAAAGCTCATTATCTTTTTCCTGCTTTATCTTATCTCGATACACGCCTTTTGAAACTCTTATTTTTCCAGTAAGAGATTCATCACCAGAAACGTCTTCAACTTCTTCTCCGGAGCCGGCTGATATATTTTCGATAGACCCCCATGCTAAAATTTCCCCATCTGAGACTCGATATTTTATTTTCATGTTTACCCCAATTTGTTTATGTCAAATCCGTGGATTCTGAAGAAAAAATTTGCGTTATCGCCAATAGCGTAAAGCGTATTCGCTGTCAGGATTGAAAAGTCCCAATGAGTATCACGGCCACTCGGAGGGCAGTATTTGTTTGGAGCGCCTGTGGTGCCGATAGCTACTGTGCTATCATTGGCGCAAGCCCCAGCCGAACCTCCGTCGTTGACAGAACCGTAACAATGCGTCGATAAAGCTGACGGTACAAAGTTTGTCATTGTCACCGAAACCCAGGCTCCGGTCCCTATGTTTCCGCTGGTAAGAGTTCTCCAAGAAACATAGCTGTATCTCTTTCCGGTCTGCTTAAAGTCGATAAAATTACTTGAGCCGTCATTGTAGACAGCAGACACCAGAGCTTTTTGATCGTACCCAGAAGGCATTGTCGGAGAGCTTGAAGACTCAGAAAGCAAAGAAGCCACGGTTCCGTCAGACGATTTTCTGATAACCCAAAGGTAATACCATCTTGAAGAACCCTCCGCGCCCATGTCAAGGCCGTTGGCTCCGGAAGCTGTAATCGCAGCCGTTACGTTCACCGAACGAATGGTGACTTTGTTATTGCTTGTGTCCTCCAAAATAAGTTCGTCCGCTGTGGCCGTTACCTGAGTGGCTGAACCGCGAGTAACTGAAAGGTTTTTATAGCTAGAAAGAACGCCGCCGCCGGTAGATACGATAGGATAACCGCTTGCCTTAGAGTAAAAAAGACAGCGCCAGTTCCCAGAACCGAGAGAAACGAATAGTGCCGTGTCTCCGGAAGCCGTTGTGATGTTTGCGCCGCCTGGAAGGATTAAGCTGGTAGCATTGTGCGTCAGAGTTAATGCCCCTGAAAAACGAACGGCCCTTAAAGTTCCAGCCTGAACCGTTCCAAGTCCTGTGATCGTCGTTGTCCCTGTGATATCAACAAAATTGCCAGTCGCGGCACCGATATCCGTTGTCGTAGCAGACGCGATATCAGAACCCTTCGCCGTGTTAATCGCAGCTCCGGACATTGTAAGAGTGTTTGAAAGAGTAAGCGCCGTGGTCCATGTTCCAGCAACAAAACAAAAATAAACTTTACCTGTATCAGTAGCCAGGTAAACTTGGCCGACTTTAGGGCTTGCAGCTTTCGAGGCGTCGGTTCCAGACAGAGTGCTTATGACGGTCCATGTCCCAGAAGAAAAGCAGACGTAAAGGATTTTTGTATCGGTCGCAATATAAACGTCATTCGTGCTTGGAGAAGCAGCTTTGCTTGCGTCAACGCCGGCTGTAAAAGTCCCAGGATAAGTCCCTGAAGTGTAAGAGATAGTCCGGTATTCAATAGCCGTTCCAAGAGCGTTCCAGAACCAGGCTTTATCAGCTTCCGGCTCAGGAATAACAATGTCAGTCTGGTCAGAAGTCTCTGAAAATTTAGGAGTCCGGTCAAGCTCGTTCTGCTGCTGCTGGTCGATCATTACAAGAAGATCGAATTGGTCTTCGTGAGCTTCTGGGAAAAATGAACCTTGATTTCGGATATCGGTAAGCTGCGTTAGAGGAACGACGCGCCTGATTGTAAGCTCCCAGCCGGTATCAAGATCACCGCCGGCGTCAAGCCAATCAGAGCCGTCGTCTACAAGAACGACGTTCCCGCCGGAAGTCTCACCTACGCCTGTGACGGTATACTGAGTCGTCAGCGTCAATGTAGTTTCTTCTCCGGTAGCAGTTTCTTTTACAGTCACAAGCAAATGCGACTGATCGAATATTTTAAATGAATAAGAGAAGGTGTCCGCAGAACCATTTCCAACGTAATCATTCCTGTTTGTAGCTGAAGCAACCGTCATTTTATTACCTCCAATTATTCAAATGCGCTGCCGGAATCAAGATTGTCAAGGACGCTCTCTCCCCAGCCTAGCATGCCGCCGATACCGGCTAAATAATTCCCTTCATAGATATCGGCAAGGTGAGAAACCATGTTAGAAAATTCTTTCAAAGGAAGTCCGGATAAGGAGCCTCCAACGCTAAGGAGATTTTCGATAGACTCCCAAACGTCTTCCAGGGTAATGTCTTCCCAATCTATTGCAAAAAGAGCTTTTGCAAGGTCTTCCCCGATCGCCGTAATAGGCACCTGGCCGAAGCCTCCATAGCCTTCCTGAATACCCATAGCTTTGCTCAAAATCCATTCCAAGAAATCCCCGATAACAAATAGGCCGTTCAGCGAACCGAGAGCCGCAGCCCGAAGCTGTCTCTCTGGTTTGAATTGAAAAAAGTCAGACACAAACTGGAAGATCATTGGCATTAAAAAGTGATAAACGAAAATTGTTTTTGCGGCTTGCTTTACAGGTATTTTCTTATTCGCCGCGTTCATAACGGCCATGACTTCGCGCCGGAGATATTGGTTCGGGTTCGACAGGAACATGCTGAAAAGTTTTGCGAATGAACCGCCACGCTGCCATTCGTTTTGCTCTGCGATATCGCCGGATTGCTGAATCCGGTTTGACACTTCCTCGAAGTGCCGGATAGCTTCTTCTTTGGACATTCCTTTTTTCAGATCAGACTGATAAAGCGCCCACCCTCCAACTATAATGGCCCCCTTATCCCCAAGACTTACGTTCGTCATAAGCATATTGATAAATCCTGGCTTTGCTCTGAACATTGCGAAGTCTTCCCCCATAATAGCGTCTTTGATATCACGGTCGATATTCTCTCCGCGGAGCTGAAGAAAAACAGAAAGTTCTTTTAGCTTTTTATAATTTCCAACAGGGTCTTTCCAGAAGTCGATAACCCCTTCAGTAAAGTCTTTTGCTGAAAGTTCTTCAAGATAAGCGAAAGTTCCGGTGAGCTGGCTGATAGCAACCTTTGGACGGATACCGAGCTTAGATTGAGTGAAACGGGTCCGCAACTGATCGAGCCTTGCGTGTCTTGTTGACTTGTGGACGCCGCCGCGCGCGAAGTCTTCCAACCAGCGAAGAATGGACTTATAAGTTCCGGAGCCTTGATTTTCGTAGATTGCTTGCTTAACTTCCTGGTTTCCAAAAACCGCATGCAAGTCTCTGATTTTTTCAGCCCAGGCTTTGAATCTCTCCATTTCCTCGACATGCTTTTCGAGCGCTTGCGTCGAACCTGTGAACGCCAAAGGCCGGACGTTCTTAACGCGGGTCTTCATGGAATTTGTTGCCAGGGACCGGCGGACAGCAGCTTCCTGAATGAATTCTCCGAAGCCTCCCATTTTATCGCCGCCGACACCTTCGCGCCTGATAGGACTATAAAACTCATTGAACGGCAAATTTGTCCCGTAGATTTTACGGTAGATCGCGTTGACTGAATTGTAATAGCTTCTGTAAAATTCAAGCTGCTTCGTAGCGAATTTTTTATCCTGAGCCGTCAAGAATCTCGTCACGGCGTTTTTAATTTCATCCGTCCAAGCCATTCCTTTTTCGTGGCTGAACGTATCTTCCAGCGTAGGGTCAAGCATTTCCATATACTTCTTTATGGCCTGGTCTTTTGATAGGATAAGCTCTGCTTTTTCCCCGCGCTTATTCGTGAACACGCCAAGAGAGTGAGGCATTGCGTTTTTGCGAAGAATCTCAAGCGAGCCTTTGCTGTCTACGTTGTAAGCGGACTCAACCATGTTTCCGAGCTGAGTCATTGCCCGTCGCCGTCCGGCTCTCTCTTTTTGCCCTTCAAGAAATACGTTTCCAAATCTTTCCAAAAAGCTCTCTCCTGGGCGGACGTTTTTTCCGGACTTTAATGCCATGTAATTTAAAAGATTATCCCAAGAGAATATATTGAATCTTAAAAACGCTTTCCAGGTAGCTGCGGCCGGATTGGTTTCGTCGGCGTCTTTTATTCCAACGGTGGAAGCGCCTTTCGTAAGACCTTTTCCGCCAGAAACTTCTTTCACAATTTTTTGAGCAGCGTCGTTTATGAAGGCCCTTCTCTCTTTCGCAAGAAGCGCCGCAAGGGTTCTGCCGGCTGCTTTAACGTCAATGATCGTCTGAAGAAGCTCGCTAAGTTCAGCCGAGCTCATTTCTTCCATGCCGGCAGCAATAGAAAGGATTTTATTTTCAATGACGACTTCTTCTGGCGGAAGCTCGTCTTGATACTTCATAAGGTTTTCGGTTATTTTATCCGACGCTTCCTGCTTCGACATTTTTAGCGCGGACCGGAGACTGTCAAGAACCTCCTGAATCTCAGCCGTGAATTTCCCAACCGGCTTTCCGGATTGCTTCTTAACTTTCGTGGCCTTGATCTCAGACTCAATGCGTTCCTTCAGCGAATTTACTCTTGCCTTTTCTTCAAGAGCTGAAATTTTCCTTTCAATCTCCGGAAGAATCTTTTCGAGCTTTTCCTGGGTAAGCGTATTTTTCATTGTGGCAGCAAACTTATCGCGGTCTTTCGGGTCCAGCTCAGAATCAAGAAGGAGCTGCCGAATCTCGCTTTGGACGGCCTGGACTTCCTCGCGAGCCATAACCTTACCCGCGCGCTGGCCGGCGCGAAGGTCCTTAATACGCTGCTTCAGGACCGTGGTTTCCCGCCTTTTCAAATACTGAACCTGGCCTTCCTCAACGATCTGCTTCAGCCGGCTTTCTTGGGCGACGACGCTTTTCATAAAATCAATAAGCTGATCGTCGCTTTCCAACCGGACGCCAAGATTGGCCTCATTGACAGCTTCCGCCATTTCGTCGAGAGACATAGCCTCAGCCTTTGTGGATTTAAACCTTGAAGGAACCTCGTCTAAGCGCTCGACAGAAAAAAACTTCTTACTCTTATCGAGATTGACTCCGCGGTAAAGGAAGTCTGTGATAACCTTCAGCTCGCCCAGAGCCTCCTTCGCCCTATCCGCCTTCTCTTTTAAATCCTGAATTACTGACAGCTTCCTTTCGAGTCTGGATATGGCCGGATTATCCTCGCTGGGCGCTAAATCTTGAGCCAGGTTAGCGCCAAAGTCAAAAGACAGGTCTTGGCCTGTGTCTTCAGCCGGAGCTTTCTGAGGGGCTTCTGGCGCTGTTTCCTGCGACTTTATAGCCTCATTAAATCCAACCTCTTTTTCAGAATCCCTAAGATCAGCAGCGTCCAAACCGCCTTCTAAAGCCATTCTTTTATCAAGCCTTTCAGAGACACCCTTCACCTTGTCAACGGCTTCTTCTCTGGTGTAAAATTTTCCGGAAGAATCGACAAATCCGTAAGAAATAAATCTTGGGTCCCCAGGCTGTAAATTAAGATTTTTAGCTATATTTTCAGCATGTTTTTCAGATATTGAAAAATGCAATTCCCCCCTGTCTCCCACATAAATTTTTCCGTCAGCTCCAATGTTCGCAACCCTTAATCCGCTTTCCGGAAGATTTCCAACTATAATCTCTTTTTTTACAGCCTCTTTAATCTCGTCCGGCACCTGGATATCAATAGGCTTCGCCTGGCCTTCATCCCCAGGCTTTCCCATGCCGGCGATAATATCGGCTTCCTCGTCAGAAATAACCCTGGTCGTGTCGGGAGAAGCCTTTCCGCCGTTACCTTTACGCATTAAAGCGGCTGCAACGCCCCTGCCAAGCCCAGGTACAGCCAATACTCCGGCCTCGACCAAAAGCTGTTCTCCGTTCGGAATTGAAGAAACTACGCGGTCAACAACGCTGTCCGGATTATCGGCTCCAAAATCCTCAACTCCCGTAACCGCGCGCAAAAAAGCGCCCAAGCGTTCCTCGCCCATTTCAGCCAGGAATCCATTGTATCCGGCCGCCGTCCAGAGCTTCGCCGCTTTTTCGCCAGGCTTGAATCGTGTAAAGATTTTCTCCATGCTGGCAGCCATTTTTTTCGGAATGAGGTAGCTAACCCCCTTATTGATAAACTTTTCAAGAAATACTTCTCCGGCTTGCTCGCTGTAATTCTCAATAAGAACGTCGCCGAAACCTTTCATAACTGAAGTGAAAGGTGCTTCCTGAGCTTCTTGCCTTATTTTTGCTCCCTTTTCTGTTAGCTGAAAATTAGACTGAACCATACGATCGGCTATTCCAGCAGCGATACGCGGGGCTTGCTGAACGGTAAGGGTCCTAGCTGCGGCGCTTGCGATTGGGGCTGCGATTCTAGCGGCTAATTTAGTAGCCGCTATATTTGCGCCCTTCCTCAAAGCAAACGTAGCGGCTTCTTTTGTGGCTTGTTTCCCAAGAGCAGCAGCGCCTCCGGTAGCCATAAATTCAACCATAAATGCTGGCAACTGAGAAACGCCAGAAAGGACCTGAGAACGAAGCATGACTCCGCGAGTCCGTTCTTCCTCTTGCCTTAAAAGGAAATTCTTAACTCTGGTCATATCGTCTTCACGCTGCTTTTCATCAGCGTACTTGTCTTCCTTTATTCGATTTACAGAGTTAAGCAGAGAAACGCTTTTGTATGTGCTTTCGACTCCGCCCCAAAACGGAATCATTTCGGTCTTATCAATGCGGCCGGCTTGCTCAAAAAAACCGATAGGTCCCTGAGCTTTCCATTTTTCCCGAAGATCGTCAGGAATTTCAAGAATACCCTCGTCAAACTCAGGCGTATCCACCGGCTCAGTCTTCATAAGGTCGCTTAGGCGAATAGTTCCTGAGTCCTTATTTTCCTCGATCGTAGAATTATCAATTCCAGATTCTTCGTTTTCTTTTAAGACTTCAGAAAGTTTCATTTTTTAATCTCAAGTTCTGGGTCGCCGTCAGCCGGAACGTCCTTAACGACATAGGTTACTCCGCGGATTGTGATAACGTCGCCCTTCTCATACTTAACGGCGTTACCGTTTGACCTTGCGCTTTCTTCACGGATTGCGCTTTTTACGGCTTCCGTGTTTTTTTCAGGGGAAACCGTTTTGAATTTTTCAATATAAGATTGAACAGCCCTCGCCGCTTGCGGAGCTGAGAAAAAAGACGAAGCCATAATCGCAGATATTCCTGCGGCAAGAGAACCGGATTTTTCTTTGTTTTCAAGGATATATTTCGGGTTCGTTAATCCAAGAAGCTCTTTATAGGTCTTTTCAGAGAGCTTTGGTTTGCTCACCAATATCTCTTTCCGAAGATTCATGTAAGCCTTAGTCTGGTCTTCTGGGTCAAGGCTTGAAATTTTGGTGTAGGTTTCAAGAAGCGATAAATAAGTGGAGTCTCTTACTTCTTTGAATTTTGAGTTTCCTGCTTTTTCGCGCCGAGCAAAGTTCACCGCATTTCTAAAATCTACAGGCAGAGAAGATTCTGCTTTTTTAAAGTCAGCCAACGAATAGCTTTCGTCAGCCAATCGTGAGGCGATATCGGCTTGCTGTGCGTTCTGAGCTTCCCTGGCTTGCCGAATCATAGGTTCGAGTTTTTCTTTTACCTTGTCCCTGGCGTCCTTATCCTTGATATCGTTAAGATATTTTTCGGTATCACCAATCTCAGGTCCGGACTTTGCCATTATTTCAGAAGCCACGGCGTCAGCGTCAACCTCGATCTTTTCCGCGTCAATCAGTTTTTTAATTTCCAGACGTTCAGCCGGCGGAAGAAAATCCTTATTGTCTTCGTAATACTCGACCGCAGCCGTCGTGTTCCGATCGCTCAGCATTTGCGTAATTACGCCCTGGTGAGTTTTTGTATGAATCTCGCGGATACCTTCTTCGATTTTTTCCTTACTTACTCCGTTACGTTGCGCCCAGCCCTTGTAAACTTCTTCCTGGCGAATAATCGAGCCTTCAATTTTTTCGGTTTCTTCGTAATGAAGGATAGCTTCGTTCCTTGCGTTTGCGATAGTGGCAAAGGAATTTTCTTTATCGTAGGCTTCAGTCTCAGCCAGCGTGTGCATGCCGACGTATTTTTTAAGAGCAATTCTTCGCGTGGCAATTTCTTTTCGTAGGCGAGCTTTTACGTTTTCGTTTTTCGTAGAGTTCAAAATCTCATTTGCATTTTTCTCCCACTTCGACATGATATGGTCAGGAAGCCCAACGGGTTCTTGCGTCGCAGCTTCGGCTGAGGGAATCGCCGGACTTGGCATTTGAACAGCTTTTCCAGAGCCGGCAACAGCGGCGGAAGGAACAGAAACAGCCCCATCAGGAGCAGCAGGAGCGTTCTTTGGCCGGTATTCAATTACGTCCCTTCCCTTAGTCTCAGCCGTTTCAAGCTCAAGGTCAGCGTTCATTTCGGCGAGCTTCATAGCTTTTTCTTGGAAGTCAAGCTGCTCTGCTCTCGCTTTTTCCAGAATGACTATTTTTTGGACGTTCTCAAGAGTCCCGCGAGCCGCTTCGGTCTGTCTTTCTAATCCGGCTCCACCGCCAAAAGCCTCCAACGGAGCGTCAGCAGAAACTCTCGCTGCGTTTACAGGCGCTTGCCTTACTTCCGGTCCTTGAGATTTATTTATCGTAACCTTTGGCATGTGTTCCCCTTAATTAAAATCGGCGTCAGCCGCAGTATTTCCGCCTGTTTTAGAGCCGCCCTTAGAGCGAAGATAATATCCGTATGAAAGGTCTTTCAGCGCAGATAACCCGCCGGTCATAAGCGTCTGGCGAGACTGTGTTTTTGAGGACATTTTTGTAAATTGAGAGCTTGTCCGAAGATCGTTCGCCTGGACTTTATATCCCCAGGCTTCTCTGAAGGCGTTGTTTTTAATCGTGACTTCATCCTCAGCCCCAAAGCCGGCAGTATCTTTCTGAATATCAAGAGCTGAACCGCTTTCGAGATCGAGTCCCTGGGCAGCAAGGCCGGCTCTCTGCTCGCCAATCTGAAGGCGGACGCGGCGCCGGTGAGCCTTAGCTTCGCTCTCGCCTCTTTTAATTGCGTCGTCCGCCTGAATATCCGCTATTCTTGCGTTTGCCTCAAGCTGCTGAGACTGAAAATCGCCCTGGCTTTTTTGAGCCTTTGATTGCGAATAAGAATTTACTGCGGACAGCGCGGCCAAACTTACGACGGCTGCGGTTAATGCTCCCATTTTTTCCCTCCCTATGCTTTAAAAGGTATGTATCCAGCCGGCGCTATGGATAAAATAGTGGCCGGAACAGGGTCCGTCTGCCGGATAAAAACATGCCCCTGCTTATTCCAAACTGCTTTCGTCACAACTTCGATAGGTTCCGTCAGTAAAGCAGACGGGCTATCATAATCTTCGTCATTTCTAAGTCGAAATTCAGTAAGCTGAGAACGGTAATCGCTGTCAGAGGTCGGGGCCTCATTCCCAGCCCAAAGCCCCCTGCTTTCTTCAACGTATGCGTGAACCTTATTTATCAATTTCTGCTTATCAACCATTGTCTCGCCCTGAACGGTATCAATATCCAAAGTCTCGATATCGGAAGTGTATGGCTTCCCGACATGAACAACGACATGCGGATTATCCAGAGTGATAGTTCCGTTAGTTACTGTAAGAACCGTGTAAGCTGTATTGTTTGGGTTCGCCGCAACAAAAGCGTCTGCAAAAACGCTAACGTCTTCGCCTTCAAGGTGCCAAAGGCCGGTGATAGTATCGACCGCCCTTCCCCAATCTGAAATAGCGACAGAACGCATTGCCGCAGGAACGGTCCTGTGCGCCTTTCCGGTGACAACCGTTGCGCTGGTATAAGCCTCGATCGTAAACCGGACAAGCTCTCCGTCAGCGTCGGTAATATGAATCTGGTTCCCAACCTCAGCAGCAGTAAAGTAGGAAGCGCTTGATGTGAGAGTGAGAGTCTCGTCGTATGTCCAGTTTGTCCCGCCAGAGAGAGTCATTAAATGAGAGGTGTCAGTATTTCTTCCGTCATAAGTTAGCGCGCTGTCCATAAAAACAGCGTCCTTAATATCGTCGAATCTACGCTGATACATTCTCTCGATATACCTTTTCGTTGTTCCGTTGATCGTTCTTTTTACGACGAAATAAACCGCGTCGTCAGTTCCTTCTGGGACAGAACAGACTTGCTCAACCGTAGCGTCTTGAAAGTCGTGCCGGTGCCAAGCGAGCATTTGGTGTTCTTTTATGTAAGTGCAGCCGAGCAAAACTCCGTCGGTCCGGACTACCCATATAATCGAGTGAGGGATTTGCTGAAAAGCCCAATCTCGAATTGTTTTTCCGTCGAAAAGGTGCGCCGAAAAAATAGTGAGGTCGTTTCCTTTGTATCCGTCCGCAGCGAATTCGTAAGCCAGGTCGCGGACGATAGAGCCGCGAGCCTGAACGTAAAGCGCAGTTCCGCCTACGACGATAGGCGGGAGTTTGCTTGAGCCGTTATATCCATGCTGGACCGGATTTATTTCACCAGGTTTCAAAATCCCAGAAACGTCGCCTTGGACTTCCCACTCTCCGCTTGAGGTAAAAACAATCAATGTCCCAAGATCGAGGTAGTGCCGAATTTGGTTTACTTGCCGGCCAGGAAGGTTCCATGTAACAGGGTCGTCAGCTTGAAGTGGAGAACGGATTGAAAAGTTTTTTCTGTCCCCAGAACGAGAAGCAAAATTCTTTTCCGTATCATTGTTTTGGTTTCCATAAAGTTGCCGACCTTGATAAATCCCTGTAACGGCAGGATAGTTTCCGGTTCCGTTAAAAGGCTTTCTTGGCTCAGGCGGAGTTTCCTGGGTGTCCGGAGTTACGCTATTATCGTCGCTGTAAGAAGTGGAGCCGGCAATCCCTATAAATCCATAAACTCCGTTCACTTCTCGATAAACATTGTATTCCCCTGCGCCGTCAACAACGGACCAGCTTAAAATGTGCGGAGCTGAAGTCGAAGGAGCTGCCGCGGCCGTCAAAACAACCGAAACTCGATTCGCTGTCCCGCCAGAAGAATAGGCCGTATAACTTGTGGTGTTTATACCTTTCAGTTCAAAAGTGTTCGCCGCGACGTTTGCAATCACAAACTCAAGCCCGTTCAACTCTGTCATTCCGACAACTCCGGAAATGTAAACGATATCGCCGTTAGCGAATCCGTGGGCAGCGGAAGTCACAACGCCAGGGTTCGCTTGCGTAATCCCTGTGATAGTTCGAGTCGTGGTATTGAGTCCGCCAAGAGATTCTTCAAAAGTTTCAGCGTCAACGGCTGTAATTTTATAACGGTAAGTAAGCGCGCCGGCGCCGCCAGCGCTTCCTGAGCAACCTGTGGGCTGTGTCATGCCTGGGGCGTAAGAAATTACTGTCAGCGCCCAGCTTGTATGACCAGAGCGCGTAAGTTCTCTTGGTGCGTAAGTCGGGTGCGTAATCGTTATAACGTCCGCAGACTGAACGATATTCAAATCCTGAAGATCGGCCTCAGCGTAAGGCGTGGTTATTTGATAGACTCTCTGGGCGGTCCCTCCGGAAGTGTAAGAGCCTATGCTTGTCGTGTTAAAATTGACACCATCCATTGTTTGAAGCTCAAAAGTATTCGCTCCGCCATTTACGTTAGCCACTTTAAAATTTCGGCCATTGACGTAATTAGCCATGTCTCCGACGACTCCGCTTATGTAAACTTCATCACCGTTTGAAGGGTCGGTTCCTGTATATGTAACGACACCAGGGTTTGCGTTACTTATACCGGTGATCGTGAGAGTTAAATCGTAAAGCGCAGAGCCGTCGCGAATGACGCGCATATACAGGTCGCCAAATTCTAAAACGTATGTTTGTTCCGTATTAAAAACAAAAGGAATTAGTTTTACGGTCTTTGAAGAATCTTCAACCTCAGAAATAAACTGAGTTCCAGGGCGGTTTGCAGCTCCGCCGTGACGCATGGTAAAAAAATTACGCATGGTCTTCAGGCCGGTAGCGTATTTAGACTGATCGGTGCGAGCGTAGAGAGAAGGCGTAAGCTCTCCGCCAGCGAAAGCGCGCTGAATAACCGTTGTCATTAGTCTTCCTCGTCTTCCCCGTATAGCTTTTTGCTGGCCTTTTCTTTTTCTTCAACCAAGCAAAGCTCCGTAATCTGAAGGCTCATATCTTTCTTGTCTCCGGATTTTTCTTTCCGGAGATTGGCGCCGGTTACTTCGACCTCAGCCATAATCATCATCTTTTCGCCCAGCTTAGGAAGGTCCTTAATCCCCAGCTTTTCAATCGCAATGTTATCCAGATGAATGTTTAAACCGTATGGATATTCAGGCTGCTCGCCCATGACTTCAAAACTTTTCTCGCGCTTCTTGCGATCGGCTTCCGTAAGTTTCATGCTTACCATTTTTTCCATAACTATCCCCTGTCTTGGATGAACTCAGAATCCGGAAGCGAATCCGGCTGTTCCTCGTTCAGAGCATTGTTTTCAGCTTTGGTTTTCATCATCATATATTTTTTAAGCGCAGCTTCCCCCAGCTTAAAAGGGTCGCCGCCGGTAACTCTGGTGGCGATATAAGCTGCCAGAAGAAAAGACAAGGCGTTCTGAAGGTCGATCGGCCATTTGGAGATATCCGTTTCTTTGTAAGTGTATTCTCCGATAGCGTTGGCCTGGTCTGTGAAAATCAAGCGGCCTGTAGAGTCACGGCCTATCCGCATGGGAACGCGGGTTTCTCTCCGGTCATTCCGGACTCCGGACTGAATCTTTCGGAACATCATGCAATCTGATGGATACCTATAAGAATAATCCCATTCCTCATTGGGAGATTGTTCAACTTCGGCGAGCGCCGCGATAGTCGTTGTGAACGGGTGCGCGAAGTCTCTTAAAACTTCGTCGCGAGCCGGCTCGTAAAACCGGCGACAGGCAGCAGCTTCAGAGCTTGCGTCGGTCGTAAGATTTGAAATTTCCTTTGAGCTTCCTAAATGAGAAAGCGCTCTATTACATATTTCAGCAGCAGAGGACATTTTCCCCTCCTTAAAATTTTATCTTCGCCTTCTTCTTAATATAACTCCAAAACCAGAAACAACAACGGCAACAGCCCCGTTATTCAAATAAAGCTGTCCGCTTCTAACCTCTACCGCCCAAACATCAGCGGTAGTTACGTCGTCAAGGCTAACAGAATCGTCACGGACCGTAACGGTAGCCTCAACCCTAAGCTGCCCCGAAGCGATATAAATTTCATAATGCTGCCCAGGAACATCTTTATCCTCAACAATAATATCGGCACTTGCAGTTAAACCCGTTGTCGTAAATTTGAGCTGAGAATCGTCAACCTGAAGCGCCCACTTATCAGCCGTGTCCCTGTCTTGAAGAACATATTCATTAGCCATTTACTTCCCCAGGATTGCCCTGATGATACCTTTCATTGCGTACAAAAAATGGCTGAAAACAGCCTTAAAAAAAACAACCAAATGAAGCCAGACTTGACAAATTCGAGTCATTATCAATCATGCTTGTTATTACTGCCCCTAACAAAATCCTTACACCGATTCTCTATCGCAATAATCTTCTGAGCGTGTTCTGTGATCTTTACAGCGTGTTCGTCGAGCTTCGCCCACATAGCGTTATGAGTCTGATCTTCCTTAGCCATGTGCGTCTTTAAATCAGCCTCTAATCGTCTAAGATCAGTCCCGATGCTTGCCATAATTGATAATGTCTGTCCGAAGTGGTAAGACAGCCAAAACCCACCACCGAAAAAAGTAATCAAAAGACCGACTAGATTTATTCCGATAGCGACTTGTTCAATGCTCACGATTAGACCTCTACGAATTAGGATCGACTTCAGCGTCGATCTGGTTTTTAGTTGCGCTCACAACCTGCCCCCATGTTCTATTCGGAAGCGTGGCTGTGTTCGGGATATTTCCCTTATTGATAACCTCATTCACCTTCGCCCTTGTTTCAATAAGCGACTGCATCACAACCCGAAAGGCGTTTCGCATTGCTTTTGCTTCTGGTGTGTCATTCGTGAGATGATTTTTTGAAGCTGACAAAAGAGCCGCCCTTGCGTCTGCCAAAGCCTGAGCGTCCTCTGCGTCAATCTCTGCCTGAGTTTTTAAAACAACCTGACCATTCACAACCTTCTTTCTTCCTGCCGGAAGGCTTGCACAGCCTTCTGGAATGTATATATAACCAGGTTTAACGCTGGATATGTCCCCTGTATCATTTAGCCAAATTGAGGAATTTCCGTAAGGATGGCATCCCTGAAACTCTGAGCCGGAATACTTCACAACGTCCTCGGCGTATGTAAAAGAAAC
>ERZ724522.544-NODE-544-length-23787-cov-18.289651_pt1 | contig 23787 bp, 26 predicted proteins | sample MGYA00376055_ERZ724522 | MGnify/ENA primary metagenome ERZ724522 (study PRJEB28724, sample SAMN07190884) | wastewater metagenome | isolation source: effluent of sewage treatment plant in Hong Hong | place: Hong Kong | collected 2016-03-17 ...
TATACTGCTCTCAGTTGAATGAATCCTTGGAGTAATACAAAAAGACTCGTGTCATGTTTGGTATCAACAAACCGTATTTTCTCGGTATTGATTTTGGAACATCCTATATTAAGGCTGTTGAGCTGACCCTTCAGAAGGGCTTGCCTGTCTTGGTGAATTACGGGTATATCGAGATGAGTTTTACCGAAGGGAAGAATGCGGTTCTTGCGGCGCAATCTTCCGAGAAATCGATCCATGAGTATCTTAAGGCGCTTTTAAAGACGCTTTCTCCGAAGGCGAAGAGTATGAATATGGCCTTGCCGGGATTCAGTGGGCTTATCACACTCATCGAGCTGCCGATGATGGAGATGAGGGAGCTTGAACAAGCGATTCAGTTCGAGGCGCATAAGTATATTCCCGCGCCGCTCGAAGACGTGGCGTTTAGCTGGGAGGTGATTTCGCAAAGCGGCGTGGGGAGTGAAGAAAAGTCCGGGAAGAAGACTATGGAAGTCTTGCTGGTTGCGGCGTTGAAGAAAGAAGTGTCGAAGTTTGAACGCTACATTGAAGGCATAGGCATGCCGGTCGATCTTTTGGAGTTGGAGATTTTTTCTTTGGCGCGTGCTGTTTCCGGCGATACACCCGGTTCGTCGCTCATTGTTGACATTGGGTCGCGCGCTACCAACTTGGTTCTTGTTCGGGATGGCGATGTGCGGTTGAATCGCAGTCTCAATACAGGCGGCAATGAGATAACCTCAACGCTCTCCGAAGGGTTAGGCATTACTTGGGAGCGTGCCGAAGAATTGAAGTGTGGTACAAAGGACTTTTTGACACAGCCCGAGTCGGCGCTTGTTTTCTCAACACTCGACGTTATTACGAGTGAGATACGGCGAATCTTTACAATGTACGCCGCAAAAGAGGGCGCTGATGCGCTTCGAGAAATCGTCCTCTCGGGAGGCTCTGCAAAGATGCAGGGGCTTCCGGCATATCTCACCAATCTCTTTCATGTGCCGGTTTCGATTGCTAATCCGTGGCAGGGTATCCAGATTGATGACGCTATACGTCCGGCAGTGGAAAAACTGGGTCCTTCCTTTGCCATTGCGGTCGGACTGGCGCTCGGAGGTGTTGACCGATATCGGAAGAAATGATTTTCGCGGAACGATTTCTTTGTGGTATACTCAGATAGAGAAAAAGAAGCAATCAATACATAAACAATAACTCATACGAAATTCTTTGCGCCTATGTCTCAAATTAATCTTATGTCGGGAGGTGAGGCGGCAGCGGGTCGTCCATCGAAAAGCCTTTTTAGTAGCTCATTGTTTCTTTCGGTGGCTATTTTGGTTGTCACATTTGGCGTGTATTTCGGAGTGCTGTACTATTCTCAATCTCTGGAGAGCAGCGTTGCGTCTCATGAGGAGGAACTTGTCGCCAAGAAAAATCTTGTTGCCGGAGAGAAGGCGAACCGTGTCGCCGATTTTGCTGATCGGTTGAATGTTATTGATGGAAATCTCCAAAAGACAATGACTGTGCCGAATGATCCTCTTTCTCGTATAGAGCGCGCCATAATGCCGGATGTGAATCTTTCTTCGTACTCCTACGACGTTGACAAAAAGATGGTGGATATTTCTGTGGTGGCTGATTCCTTTCGGTCGGTTGCTCAGCAGATCGTGACGCTCAAACGAGACAATGCGTTCTCTGCGGTGGCGGTTGATGGGAGTGTGGGTATTAACGCGGATGGGAAAGTAAGTGCGAAACTGAATCTTTCTTTGTAAAGGTGGTAGGTGAGTGTTTTTTAGCTGAGGAGTTCTTTTTTGTTGATTCTTCGGTAAACGGTCTTAATATACAAATACTATGAAAGTAAAACTTCTTCTCTTTCCGCTTTCGATTGTGATTGCGTTGGCGGTCGGCGTGTTTTGGATACAGCCGGAGATTTCTTCGGCATTGGCGCTTCGTACACAGGATGCCGATGCAATGGCGCGACTCGCGCAGATGGATCAGGTGATTGCCAATATTGATGCGCTTGATCGAAACCTTGCGGAGAATGACGGAGACCGGCAGTTTGTGGAGATGTACCTTCCGAAAACCGGCAGTGATGACTCTATCATCGATGAAGTAAATTTCCTTGCGGGTGAATCCGGTATACTCCTTGTTTCGACCGGCTTGAAATCTGTGTCGAGTGATATTGCAAAGGCAGCTGCTTTGCAAGTGCAGGCGGAAAGTGAGCGCGCCGAAGTCGCGTCGAATTCTCCGGGGAGCTTATTGAACACGGGTTCAGTCGCATCTCCCGAACTGGTGTTTACGAAATCTTCCCCGGATGCTCGGCTTCTTTCTATCGAAGTCTCTGTTTCTGCACTGGGGAAATACGATCAGATCAAATCGTTTGCCGATCGACTCTATCATGCCAATCATTTCCAGAAATTTGTTTCTCTGGATATTACGCAGAAGCCTCAAGGACAATTGGGATCTGAATCGGCGAGTACCGCTCCCGATGTATTGAGTGCTGACATGATTCTCCAATTCGGAGTGCTTCCGGCGACGGTAGTTTCTTCGGGTGTTCTTCTTGACACGTTTCAGTCGCCAGCATTCAAGGTGTCGGTTGTCCAGGATCTTCGGGCGCGAGTGACCAATGAACTGCCTCAGCTTGACGCGGTTCCTGCGGAGCGTCCCAATCCATTTCTTCGCTAGAAATGCTTGTTTTCCAGGTGTCACACGCGGTTTCTTCTGTCTATTTCGATGGTGCTGCTTATGCCGGATGACTCATCCCGTCCACACAATCCGGTTGCTTCGTCTCATGCCAAGAGTCGGGGCGCAACAGTTGGTATGGGGGAGAAGTCATTTGCTTCTCCGGATATTGTCGCTGGAAAAATAGAGAAACAGGTTTTGAATTTTATTGCCGAAGACACTGCTAAGCGGCATCGCATGGTTTCGTTTGAGCGTAATGGTTCGGTATATAAGGTTGCCATGGAGAATCCGCAGGATATTGAGGCATTGAATGTGCTTCGGTTTCTTGCGGAAAAAGAAGGTGTTGAAGTTCGGACATACCAAGTCTCAAAAGAGGTTCTGGAAAATGTTCTGTCGCAGTATTCCGGAACAGAGAAAGCGCTTTCCGAGGCGATTCAGTCGTTGAATGCTGATGATGAGCCAAGCGACACTCCTCTTGTCGCCAATGAAGACAAAGGAATGTTTCAGGATGCTCCGATTGCGAAGTTGGTGCAGGTTGTTATCGGACATGCGATTGATGGACGTGCGAGTGATATTCATATTGAACCTGTCGAAGGGAATTATCGTGTTCGATTTCGTGTGGATGGCGTATTATCCGCCTCTCTTATCTTGCCGGTTTCCGTTGGAAAGGCGGTGGTTTCTCGCATAAAAATCTTGGCAAATCTCAAGATTGATGAGAAGCGAAAGCCACAAGACGGGCGTTTCCGCGTGACGGAACGCGGGACCACTATCGATCTTCGCGTTTCGACGCTTCCGGTTGTCGAGGGAGAGAAGGTGGTTTTACGGGTACTCGATAAATCGGCTGGACTCGCGAGTCTCGAGAAGATGGGGTTGTCAGGGCGAAACTACGAGGTGCTGACCAGAAAGATCATGGAGCCCTACGGCATTATTCTCATGACCGGACCGACGGGGTCGGGGAAGTCAACGACACTCTATGGATTTCTGAATATTCTCAATAAAGAGGAACGAAACATTGTGACACTCGAAGATCCGGTGGAATATTTTCTGGACGGAATCAATCAGAGTCAGGTGAAACCGGAAATCGGGTATACATTTGCGAGCGGACTTCGGAGTATTTTGCGACAGGATCCGAATGTGCTCATGGTTGGGGAGATTCGCGATAATGAGACAGCGGAACTTGCAATTCATGCAGCGCTTACCGGTCACTTGGTTTTCTCGACACTGCATACCAATGATGCGATTGGTGCGGTGCCGCGCCTTATTGACATGGGTATCGAGCCGTTTCTCCTCGCCTCATCGCTTCAAGCAGTCGCGGCACAACGTCTGGTTCGGCGCATCTGCGAGCATTGCAAGGAGCGGGTTTCTACGCCAGACCGGGTACTTGCAAAGATTCGGGATTTTCTCGCCGATATTTCGCCGGAAGAAGCGGCGCGCTATCATGTGACGCTTAGTGAGGCACTTCAGTTTTTTGCAGGGAAAGGTTGTTCGGAATGCAATGATTCTGGATACAAGGGTCGTATCGCGCTTCACGAGGTGCTTGAAATGACCGATCCACTTCGGGCGGTTATTGCGGAGCGGAAGGGAAGTGAAGTGGAAGTGCAAGAAATTGCCAAGAAGCAGGGTATGACCTCGATGAAACAGGATGGAATCTTGAAAGCCTTGCGGGGAGATACGACGATTGCCGAAGTGGAACGTGTTACCGAAGGAGCGACTCTGGTTGATGAAGAGTAGTCATGAACAAAAGGGGTGTTTCTGTATAAATTTTTCAAAAAAGCGTATGAGCACGGAAGATATGAAGGGAAAAAAAGTATTGATTGTTGAAGATGATTTTTTTGTGAGTGACATTTACGAAACGAAGTTTAAACATGAAGGCTGCGAGGTCGTCGCGGTTGGTGATGGCGCAAAGGCGATGAGTAAGCTTCAGGAAGGATTTGTGCCCGATGTGATCTTGCTCGATCTTATCATGCCGAATATGGATGGACGGGAATTTCTCGAGGAAGTGAAGAAGTTGTCGAATCTTTCGAATGTTCCCATACTCGTCCTCTCAAATCTTTCGCAAGAAGAAGATGTGAAAGAGAGTCTTGCTTTGGGAGCGAAAGATTATATTGTGAAGTCTCACTTGACGCCGACCGAGGTGTTTCATCGAGTGACAGAATTGCTTCGAGGAAGTGCTTCGACCGGATCGGGGAATATGATACAATAAACCACGAGATATTCTGTGAGTTTGGTGGTTTTGCGTAGCGAATCTTGCGGCTTTGGCTTTGCTATTTTTTTTGAAGTCTGACTATATTCTTATGGATCTTCGGTACGAACAGCGAATGAAGGCTATTCTACTCCTTGTTGGACAAGAGGGGGCGTCTGATTTGCATTTGGCAGTGGGACGGTATCCGACGCTTCGCATTGACGGGCGTTTGGTGCCAATCTCGAAGGAAGGAATCTTAACGCCGGATGATACGAAGGGACTTGCCGATGTTATCCTCCGGGAGGAAAACAAAAAAGAATTGCTTGAGGAAGGGCAGACCGACTTTTCCTATAACTTTGACAACAAAGCGCGCTTCCGAACCAATGTTTTTTTTCAGAAAGGATACATTAGTGTCACGATGCGTTTTGTGGGCGAGCGTATTCGAACGCTCGAAGAACTCAATATGCCGCCCTCGCTTTATGATTTTACCAAGCAGTCGCAAGGGTTGGTTTTGGTTGCCGGTCCGGTCGGACATGGGAAGTCAACAACGCTGGCCGCATTGATCGATTCTATCAATCACAATCAGGATAAGCACATCCTTACTATCGAAGATCCGATCGAATATGTATATGTGCAGGATCACTGCATTATCAATCAGCGCGAGGTTGGCGAGGATGCCAAAGATTTTTCGAAAGCGCTCCGCGCGGTATTTCGCGAGGATGCGAATGTGGTCTTGCTTGGCGAGCTTCGCGATTTGGAGACCATGTCGACGGCGATGACGGCGGCGGAGACGGGTCATCTCATCTTCGCGACCCTTCATACGAATGATTCCGCGCAGACAATCGATCGTGTGATCGATGTGTTTCCGGCGTATCAACAGAATCAAATCCGGGCACAGATGGCGAGTGTCCTTTTGGGAGTCGTGTCTCAGCGGCTTTTGCCGAGGATCGGCGGCGGGCGCATTCCTGCTATTGAAATCATGTTAAAGAATCATGCGGTTGAGAATCTTATCCGTGAGAATAAAAGCTTCCAAATCGACAGTGTTATCGAGACGAGCTTGAAGGATGGCATGGTTTCTCTTGATCGATCACTTGCGGATCTGGTGCAGCAGGGGCTGGTGGATGTGGAAGATGCTTTCCGATATGCGAAGAACCGCGATTACTTCCGCATGCTGGTTGGCGGAAAAGCGTAGAGCTCATCTCAAAAATAATTTTGAAGCGATTTTGAGGATTTTTTGAGCGAGAACAGTGAAAATCGAGAAGGAATAATAGCATTATTCCGACGAGGTTTGAAGTGTTTGGAGTCAAAAAAGACCAAAACTCGAGTCATAACGGATTTTTGAGATGCGCTCTAGTGACTCTCAAATAAATGTTCTTGACCGGTTTCGAAGTGGTTTGAGGTGGCGCGGAATTTCTTTGGGAAAAAAGAATGTGGTACAATGAGGTGTAAGAGAACTCTTTCTAAAAATCTCAAGCGCGTCTCGACTTCATCTCTTGGTACGTATGTGCGGGAATGTTCGAGTCGAATAAAAACACAATTTTTCTATGCGATACACATTTACCGCGAAAGATGAATCGGGAGCTGTCAAAAAAGGCACCGTGGATGCTCTCAACAAGGATCTTGCGGCGCAGATTTTGCAGCGGAACGGACTTGTTCCGGTTGCTGTCGATCGGGAAAACGCCGGTTTTTCTCTGGAGCGTGAGTTTCAGAAGATGCTCGATCGCGTGACGCAGAAGGAACTCATGGTGTTTTTTCGTCAGCTGTCGACCCTCATCGAGGCACGCGTACCGGTGGTGAGTTCGCTTCAGGCGATTGCCGATCAGTCGGATAATAAATACTTGCGGCTTATCGTCAAAGAAGTGGCGGATGATCTCGAAGACGGCATGTCGTTTTCGGAAGCTCTCGGGCGATTTCCGGACACATTTTCGCCGCTCGTGGTGAATATGGTGCGATCGGGAGAACTTTCGGGGAATCTTCAGAAATCCGTGACATTTATCGCGGACAATATCGAACGCAACTATCTTCTTTCCTCGCGCGTGAAGGGTGCGCTTTTCTATCCGGGATTTGTGGTTGCGGTTGCCGCCATCATTTCGTTCATCGTGGTGTCCTTCATTTTGCCGAAGCTGACAGTGATGATCAAGGATCTTGGCGTGCCGATTCCATGGTACACGCAGATAGTCATGAGTGTCGGAGACTTCATGAGTTCTTATTGGTGGGCAGTGCTTCTTATTTTGATCGGCGCTTTCGGTGGGGCGGTTTTCTATGCGAAGAGTGAAGACGGGCGTCGAGAATGGAATCACCTCCAGTTGAAAATCCCGGTTATCGGAACGCTGTTGCGCTATGTCTACATAGCGCGCTTTGCAGACAATTTGAGCGCGCTTCTTTCGAGCGGTATTCCGGTCGTGCGGGCGCTTCATATCGTTTCCGATGTGGTGGGAAATACCGTGTATCAAGCGGTCATCTTGCGTGCCGCCGATGAAGTGAAGACGGGTAAGACTATCAGTTCGGTCTTTGCGCGTTCGGCTGATATTCCGCCGATTGTCTCGCGCATGTTGATGATTGGCGAGGAGACCGGAAAGATGAATCATGTGCTCGATAGCACGTCGCGCTTCTATAGCCAGGAAGTCGACAATATTACACGCAACATGACGTCGCTTATCGAACCAATCCTCATTGTCTTCCTTGGTATCGGTGTGGGTATTTTGGTGGTTTCTGTTATAATGCCTATATATAATATTACCGGGTCGATTTCGTAGATGTGGGTCACGAGGGTGTCTGGCGGGGAATGTAAATAGAGATAGAGCTGCATGATACTAAGTATGAACAAAACAAAAGGTTTTACCCTTATTGAACTTTTGATCGTTATCGCGATTATCGGTATTTTGGCGTCTATTGTGCTCGTGAGTTTGCAGAGCGCACGAGAGAAGGCAAAACTTGCTCGATTTAAGGCGGCGGTTCATTCGGTTCAGACGAAGGCAATCGAAGTGTGCGAGAATGGAACGATGGACTTTACCGATGGAAGCGGATCATTTGGAACGTTTCCAGTTGATATTGATGCCGGATCTATCGGGAACGATGTTGATGTAGAAAATTGTGGATCAAATTCGGAGAATTCGTTCCAGGTGTCTGTTCCATCAGCAAATCTTGCCACGCAGTGTACGGCAGTGATTGAAGAGACGGGCATTACCAGCTTCAAACTTTCCGACGGAGTCACCGATTGTTAGCACTCATTACGTGTGTCGCATCTTGCAAGAGATGATTCGCAAAAACAGAAAGGAGGTGAGAAACTATGAAAAAAACAAAAGGTTTTACTCTTATTGAACTTTTGATCGTTATCGCGATTATCGGCATTTTGGCATCTATTGTGTTGGTGAGTTTGAGTAGTGCGCGTGAGAAGGCGAAGGTTGCGAGTTTCAAAGCGCAAGCCCACTCCATGCAGGCGGACGCGGTCCTGAAATGCGATTCTTCTACGCTCACTACGACAGCAGGTAATCCAGGAACTATTGCGGCACCAAGCGGTGGAACGAGCTATGTTACATCGATATCGATTGTTTCTGGTGGCAATGCTACAACCTGTGGTGCTACAGGTGATGGGGATTTCAGTATTACTATTCGAGCTACTGGTATTAGCACGAGTGGAGTTGGCGCTACTTGTACAAGTGCAAATACAACTCTTACTCCAGAAGGTGTCACGTTCCCGACGGATTGTTAGATTGTTGCTTTTGTGGTTTTTCTCAAAGAGCCCTGCAATGTCAGGGCTCTTTGAATGTTTTTGTGAGGGGTTCGAGTTTTTGCTTTTGGTTGGTTGAAAGTGAAATGGTATACTATAAGTACTTGTTTAATGAGAAATGGAATGACAAAGCTTGTTTTTCTCGATTTTTTTATCCTCGGTCTTCTCATCGGGAGTTTTCTCAATGCGGTTTCGTGGCGCATGAAGGAGGGGATCGGGTTGGGTGGGCGGAGTATGTGTCCTGTGTGTCGAGGGAAAATCGCGTGGTATGACAACATTCCGCTGTTCTCTTTTTTTGCCCTCGGAGGGAAGTGTCGTTCGTGTCGCGCGAAGATATCGTGGCGATACCCGATGGTTGAGGGTGCGACCGGCGTGCTTTTTGCATTATTGGGAACCACGTTCTTTTTGTGGTGGGATGTTGCTTCGTGGGTGCTCACGGCGTTCTATCTGGTCTCGGCGGGTATTCTTGTTTTGATATTTCTCTCCGATCTCGAGACGATGGAAATTCCGAATATTCTCTTGTGGATCGGGGTTGGCTGGGCATTGCCGATGTTGCTTATCCTGGACGTGTTGCGTTCCGTGCCGAATGCGTCGATATGGTCGCTCTCTCTTCACTCGGGGGTGCTTGCTGGACTTGTTGCGTTTTTGCCGCTCTTTCTTATGGCGGCGCTTTCGAAAGAGAAGTGGATGGGCATGGGAGATGGGTTTCTCGCTTTTTTCTTGGGACTTGTCGTCGGGTGGCCGCATGTGGTGATAGCGCTCGTTTTGGCATTTGGCATGGGGGCGGCTGTCGGCATAGCGCTTATTTTGTTTGGGAAGAAGGGGATGCAGAGTCAGGTTCCGCTCGGACCGTTTCTGATTCTCGGCGCGCTTCTCGCACTTTTGTTGCCGAAGTGGTTTCCGATTACATTTGGCATGTTCTTTTGGTATTGGTAGCAACGAATTTTTCGTTGATGCGTTGAAGTGTGATATACTTATCTTGTTTTTGAACATACGCTTCGCAATTTTTCTCAAGGTGTCTTATGCGAATTGCTCGCGGTTTTTCTCTGGTTGAGATCATGACGGTGATTGCGTTTATAAGCATCATGATGGCGATCACGTTCGTGTCGTTTTCGGGGAAGCGTGATGAGACGGCGTTGAATGTTGCGGCGCGCGAGGTGGCGGCGGCGGTTCGGGTCGCGCAGAACAATGCGCTTTCGGGAGTGAAGGAACGAGGGAATGACAATGGGTTGTGCTTTCATACGGCGGAAGGAAAAAGCAGTAACGTCTACGATCTTTCCGTGACGCATTTGAAAAATGGGAGCGGTCGGGTGTGTGGCACTGCGACCGATATGGAAGATTTTTCTCTTGGAGTGTACACACTTGAAAATGGCGTGACGTTTGCTTCGCCAACGTGGGAGGTCTCCTTTGGCGTCCCTCGCGGAGAGGTGCTTGGAGGGGCGGATCAAGGTATCGTTCTTCAGAAAAGCGGCAAGTATTCGGCGGTGTGTGTACTTGCTTCGGGTGTTGTGATCGAAAAGTCGGTTTCATCTTCCGTTCCTTCGTGTCCTTGATTTTGCGCGGTGAATTCTTGGCAGTATCTTGTGATCTTCCCTATGGAGTCTGGAAAACATTTCATTCAAAGCAACCGATCGTGCAGGGGATTTTCCTTTATAGAAGTGATCATTTCGCTTTTTGTGCTTTCAATCGGGTTTCTGGGTGTCGTAAGTCTTGCGACGACAACGCTTCGCAATTCTTTTCTTCAACGTGATTCGGTTGTCGCTTCGATGCTGGTTCAGGAGGGTGCGGAACTCGTGTACAATGTGCGGGATACGAATATTGCCAAGGGGAACGATGCTTTTGACGGCGATTCGAGCGTTTCGTTGGATGATATCCAGACCGGATCGTATCGGATAGGTTATTCGAATCCGAATTTTTCTTTGTCATGCTCAACGTTTGAGGAGTGCCGACTCTCTTCTTTTTCGGTCGGTTCGAATAATTTCTTCGGATATGGAGCGGGTGGTACGCCGACGAAATTCTCTCGGAAAGTTATTATTGAGGATACTTCGAGCGGGAGCGGGCGGAGCCGGAAGGTGACGAGCGTTGTCGTATGGGGAGGTTCTCCGTTTCCTGCCTCCATAGATACCGAACACTGCGGGAAATCCATACCGAATCCTCCAAACCCGACTATTCATTGCGCTTTTGCGCAGACGGAGCTTCAAGAAAATTAACCGAATGCGTATTGTATGCGAATTTCTCCTAAAAATTTACCGGGTTTCTCGCTTTTGGAAGTGCTTTTGGCGACGTTTATTTTTTCCATTGTTATGGTGGGGGTGACGTCGTACTTTGTGAGTATTGCGGCGGCGAATCAGAATACAAAACGTCTTCAGCAAAATCTCGAGGATATTCGTTTTGCCATGAGTCGCGTGGCGAAAGTTTTTCGAACATCGGTAGTGGTTTCTCCGACTTCGAGTCAAGATGTGGCGGAAATACGCGTGTTTGATTATTCGCAGTCGCAATGTCTCCGGTATGCGTTCGAAGGAAGCGGCATGGTTGAATATTCCATGACATTGCCGGTGGGACAGCCTGATGAAAAGCCGTGGTGCGCCGGACTTAATCCGGCGGCGTTTACTTCAAATACACTGGTAAGTGTGGAAAATGGCGCGACTCTGAAGGGTCGATTTGCGGTTGTTCCTTCGGATGACGGTTCTGGGGGATCGGAGCTTGCCGGTCGAGTCACGATGAATGCGACGGTGACGCGCCAGAATGATGCTTCGACGGTGCAAACGACTGTATCTCTCAGAAATTACCAAGAGGCATACCACCCCTAGGGAGCGTGCGGGGTGAAGAATGCAGAGGATAGATTGCTCGGTGAATATGCCGGGCATTTCTTGTTTGAGGCTGTTGTCTGCGATATACTTTGGGGTATGGATGCAACACAGGCACACGATCGAATTGAGAAGCTGCGAACCGAGATACATCGCCATCAACGGTTGTATTATGCGTTGGATGCACCGGAAATCTCCGATACGGCTTATGACTCTCTTCTTGTTGAGCTGCTCGATCTCGAGGAGAAATTTCCGGAGTTTGACTCGCCGACAAGTCCATCCAAGCGCGTGGGTGCGGCCCCGCTTGACGCGTTTTCCAAAGTGCGTCACGAAGTTGAGCAGCGATCCTTTGATGATGCGTTTGACAAAAGCGAGATGCGAAAATGGGAGGAGCGCAACGTGAAGATATTGGAAAAGTCCGCAGTGGTGACTGAACCGCTATTGTATGACTGCGAGCTCAAAATAGACGGTCTGAAGATTGTGCTGACCTACGAGCGGGGCGTACTGGTTCGCGCGGCGACTCGGGGTGATGGGATGATTGGTGAAGATGTAACGAATAATATTCGAACAATAGCAAGTATCCCGCTTCAACTTTCCGCTGCCGTTGATGTGATTGTTGGTGGGGAGATTTGGCTTTCCAAAAAAGAGCTCGAACGTATCAATGCCGAACGCGCGCAAAGTGGGCAGTCGCTTTTTGCGAATACAAGAAATGCCGCCGCCGGTTCTCTTCGTCAGCTTGACCCGAAAGTGACATCCGGAAGGAAATTGAATTCATTTCTGTATGCTCTCGAAAGAATGGGGGGCGGAGGAGAGAAAATGGAAGATGGAAGACGGGAAGTGCAAGAGGGAAGAGAGAAACTGGAGAATGAACAGGGTGAAGAAGCGCAGAAAGAAGAAGATACGAGTATAGGGAAGAGAGGGGAACAGACGGATGTGCTGCGTCTTTTGAAACGGTTGGGATTTAAGGTGAATCCGGAATTCCGCGTATGTAAAAACCTCGAAGAAGTGGAGACATACTATCAGGAGTGGGGAAAGCGCCGCGCGGATTTGGACTACGAGATAGACGGCATTGTGGTAAAGATAGAATCACTCGCGCTTCAGGAGCGATTGGGTGCGACGGGAAAGGCGCCTCGATGGGGCATTGCCTATAAATTTCCGGCAGAAGAAGTGTCGACAGTGGTGGAGAGTATTGCGGTGCAAGTGGGGCGGACGGGGGCGCTTACGCCGGTTGCGCACTTGCGTCCGGTGCGCGTTGCCGGTTCGACGGTATCTCGGGCGACGCTTCACAATGAAGATGAGATTCGTCGTCTCGATGTTCGAGTCGGGGACACGGTTATTCTTCGTAAAGCGGGTGACGTGATCCCGGAAATCGTTCGCGTTCTTGAGAACTTTCGGACCGGGCGGGAGAAACCGTTTCATACGCCGAAGGAATGCCCGGCATGCGGTTCTTTGGTGTCTCGGGTGGCGCTTGATCGCGCAGTAAAAAATGGCTCTGACACGAAAAGCGCCGCGCATTACTGTACGAATCCGAAATGTTCGGCGACGGAAAAAGAAAAAATTATCCATGCGGTCGGTCGGAAGGGTTTCGATATCGCCGGGTTTGGCGAGAAGGTGGCGGAGCAATTGTTTGAAGTCGGTCTTGTGTCGGATATTTCCGATATATTCGAACTTACGGAAGGCGATCTCGAACCATTGGAACGATTTGCCGAGAAATCAGCGGGAAATCTGGTTGCTGCCATACGGAAAAGCCGCGCAGTTCCTTTTCCGAAGTTTCTTTTCGCTCTCGGTATTCGGCATGTCGGAGAGGAAACGGCATACCTCATCTCCTCGCATCTCACGTCTCGTATATCACAATCTACGGAGAGGCAGGATGACTCTCCTCTCCTCGACTCTTCTCTTTGGAATGACTGTCGGATAGAGAGTCTTGCGGATATTGCGCGTCTATTTCCGAGAGTTTCAGTAGAAGAATGGGCAAGTATAAAAGGAATCGGAGAAAAGGCGGGAGCGAGTCTTGCCACGTGGTTCGAGGATGCCAAGCATATCGAATGTTTGCGAAAGATGGAACGACTGGGTGTCGAAGTGGTCTTCGAGAAACAGAAAACAACCCCCGCGTCTTCTCTGATAGCTGGTAAGACATTCGTGTTGACGGGCGAACTCTCCCGCTTTACACGTGACGAGGCAAAAGATATGATACGAAAAGTGGGTGGGAATGTTTCTTCGTCCGTAAGTAAGAAAACGGATTTTGTGATCGCCGGGTCGGATCCGGGATCAAAATTTGAAAAAGCTCGTTCGCTCGGTGTTCGAATTCTGAACGAGAAGGAGTTTTCGAATCTGGTGAAATAGGAGTGTCTCTTTGTTGTGTTTCTTATGCTCTCAATCGAGGAAGTAAAACATATCGCTCGTTTGGCGCGGATTGGGTTGGAGGAGAAAGAGATCAAGACGTTTCAAACGGACCTCTCGGCAGTTCTGGATTCGTTCCGAGAATTGGAGCAAGCCGATGTCGAGGGAGTACCCGCGTTTGACTGCACGCCGGGTATGGCGAATGCCCTTCGGGAAGATGTCTCGAGTATTCCGGATGTCGATGGAGCAGCTCGTATTCTCTCGCTTTTCCCTCGAAAGGAAGGACGAAGCTTAACGGTGAAATCGGTATTCTGATATGATTCGTACGCTGCATCAAAAACTGCTCAATAAAGAAATGACTTCGGTGCAACTGACCGAAGAGCATTTTGACGCCATTGAGAAACGAGACGGCGACATCGGTGCGTATCTGACATTGACGAAAGAATCGGCACTACAGGCGGCGCATGAGATTGACGAGCGTATCCGGCGTGGCGAACCCCTCGATCTTCTCGCGGGTATTCCGTGCGCGATCAAGGACAATATGTGCATGACGGGTGTTCGTACTACGGCTGCTTCGAAAATTCTTGACAACTATATTGCGCCCTACGATGCGACGGTGGTGAAGGAGTTGCGCGATGTCGGATCGATTATTCTCGGGAAGACGAACATGGACGAGTTTGCCATGGGATCGTCTACCGAATCGAGCGCTTACCAAAAGACGAAGAATCCTCGCGATACGGATCGCGTGCCGGGCGGATCATCCGGTGGATCGGCGGCGGCGGTTGCGGGAGAGTTTGCTGTTTTTGCGCTCGGGTCCGATACGGGCGGATCTATCCGACAGCCGGCATCGCTGTGTGGTATTGTCGGGCTGAAGCCGACGTATGGCAGAGTGTCTCGACATGGGCTGATTGCTATGGCGTCGAGTCTCGATCAAATTGGACCATTGACGCAGTCTGTTGAGGATGCGGCAATCGTGCTCTCGCGCATTGCCGGGGAAGATGCGCTGGATGCAACAAGCGCGGAGAGTGGCGGGAAGTCGTACGAACACTTTCTCTCTGGCGATATTAGCGGGAAGCGCATTGGCATTCCGAAGGAGTATTTTTCCGAGGCGCTTGACGTGTCGGTTCGTGCGGTTGCAGAGCGAGCGATTGAACAGTTTCGGAGTTTGGGTGCGGAGATTGTTCCGATGTCGCTTCCGTCGAGTCATCTGGCGCTACCGGCCTACTATATCATTATGCCGGCCGAGGTAAGTTCCAATCTTGCCCGACTTGACGGCATACGCTACGGACTTTCCATAGACAATGAGCAAACGTCGATTCTTGAGAAATCCGGATTGTTTGAAACCTATCTCGATACGCGGCAGTATGGGTTTGGTGCGGAGGTAAAACGCCGCATCATGCTCGGGACCTATGCACTTTCTGCGGGATATTATGATGCGTACTATTCCAAAGCGCAGAAGGTACGAACGCTTTTGCGGCGCGAATTTGAACAGGCGTTTCTGAATGTCGATCTTATTTTCTCGCCTACGGCGCCCGAGGCGGCATTTCGATTTGGCGCGAAGGTGGAGAATCCTCTCTCTATGTATCTTTCTGACGTGTATACGGTGACGGCGAATTTGGTAGGTGTTCCGGCGATATCGTTTCCCATCGGGTTTATTGAAGAGAGTGATAAAAAACTTCCGCTCGGGGGGCAACTCATGGGAAAATGGTTTGATGAAGAAGGTATTCTGAATGCCGCACACGCGTTCGAACAGAGCATTCGGTAGCGTGGTAATTGTACGCATGTTGCATATCTTTAAAATGCTATGGATGTTTCCGGAGATGTTATTTCAATAGGGCGTGGTATTTTTGAAGCGGTATTAGCGTCGACGACGCTTTCGCTTCTCGTGGGGTTTCTCGGACTTTACTGTCTTGTGTTGTTTTTGGATATTGTCTTGCTTTTTGCACTTCGATCGGTTGGTGGCGATCTCAAGAAAGGGTTCTTCGGCACAAAGGAACGTCCGCTCGTGTCAGCGCGTCGCCTTTTGAAAGAGTGGAAGACAATTGAGGCGCGTCTTTTGTCTAGACGCTCTTCGGAGTACAAGGTGGCGATACTTGAGGCGGATGCTTTTGCGGACAGGGTGCTTGCCGACATGGGGTATGCGGGAAGTGATGCCGGTGCACGATTTGGCTCGATTGCTCCCGAACATTTTTCGGGGCTCAGTGGACTTCTTGAAGCGCATGAAATTCGCAATCGCATCGTGCACGATCGGGATTTTTCGCTCGATCAGAGCGAAGCGGCTCGAGTGCTCAAACTGTATAGAGATCTTCTTGAGGAAGCGGAGATATTCTCGTAGAGTGGGTACTGCAAGGTTTACAACTGCTGCTTTTGATTCGCACATTGTCATTCCGACTGGAGCGACGAAGGTGCGGAGCGGAGGAATCTCTCGGTATGGTTCTGCAGACATCCGAAAGGCTATACTCTTGTATTGAGATTCCTCGGCTTCGCTCGGAATGACACGAGGGAAGACGGTCGGAAGGAACAACGCTTGGAATCGACCATGCTTGCTACGAGTAAGATACCTAAGAGGGTGTCTAAAAAGCTCTACAAGAATGCACAATGTAACCGCTTTTCCGGAAGAAGTTCTTTTTTTGCGGCTTTCCTACCTACCGGCAGGCAGGCGTACGAAGTGTAAGACAAGCAAAAAAGAATTTCTTTCGGAAAAACAGCCTTTCTAGACACACTCTAAGATAAAGAGCTCTCTTTGAGAGGATGTTTGACAGAAAGGGGATTTTCGAGTACTCTGGAGGCACATGATAGAGAGTTCACAAGAGTCCGAAGGGACTCTTTAAAAAACCCAAAAATAAGCGCTTTTCTATAAAGAATGTGTCTTGCGCTATTTTTTGGGGACTCATTTCCTTCTCGTATTGTCGTGTATGCAAAAAGTGATCGAATATTTCCTTGAGGCAAAGGCGGAAGCGCTCAAGATAAATTGGCCGTCGCGAGAGCAAGTCGTCCGATATACGTTGATTGTTTTGGCGGTATCGGCCTGTGTTGCAATATTACTTGGAACGCTTGATGCGATTTTTGGGGCGCTTTTTCGAAAAATCATTCTTGGCGTGTAGTGCATTTTTCTTACTTTCATTATGGCAAAGCAAACACAACATCATGGGCGGGCGTGGTATGTGCTGCATACATATTCCGGCTACGAGGATAATGTCTGTCGCAACCTCAACCAGCGTATCGAATCCATGGGCATGCAGGAGTTTATCTTCGATGTCATGGTTCCGAAAGAAAAGAAGATAAACATGAAGAACGGGAAGCGCGCGGTGGTAGAGGAACGAATTTACCCCGGATACATTCTCGTTGATATGATCGTGACGGATGCTTCTTGGTATGTGGTGCGCAATACGCCCAATGTGACCGGATTTATCGGACTCGGTACGACGCCGACGCCGGTTGACCCCAAGGAAATCGAGGCGCTCAAGAAGCGTATGGGTGTTGAGGAGCCGAAATTCAAGATTGATGTGCGCAAGGGTGATCCGGTGAAAATAGTGGACGGTCCGTTCAAGAATTTCGATGGAAAGGTGGAAGAAACGGATGATGCGAAAGGAAAGGTGAAGGTGCTCGTGTCTCTCTTCGGTCGCGAGACGCCGGTCGAACTGGATTTCCTCCAGATCAAAAAAGTGTAATGAAACATATCAAAGCTACTTTGGCAGTACAGACAAGGAAAATTCACAGGTTTTAATTGATAAGTTCTGCGTGACAAGATTTTTCTGAAATTCGGAATCTTTCACCTCCCTACTTCTATGGCAAATATCAAGACAGTTCTCAAGCTTCAAATTCCCGGAGGGAAGGCGAATCCGGCGCCGCCTATTGGTCCGGCATTGGGTCAACACGGGCTCAATATTCAGGACTTTTGCGTGAAGTTCAATGAAGCGACGAAGGATAAAATGGGAGACATCATCCCGGCGGAGATTACGGTGTTTGAAGATCGAACGTTCACGTTCGTATTGAAGACGCCTCCGGCATCAGAGCTTCTCAAAAAAGCGGCAAAGGCTTCGAAGGGCGCTGCGAATCCATTGAAAGATACGGCTGGCTCTATTACCAATGATCAATTGCGCGATATTGCGACAGCAAAGATAGTGGATTTGAATGCGAATGATGTTGAGGCGGCAATGAAAGTAGTCGCCGGAACGGCGCGAAGCATGGGTATTAAGATCCAAGGATAATTTTTTTGCGTGGGAGTTTTGCTCACTACGGCGAGAAGAACGCATGCACCACGACATGACTATGAAACAGGGAAAGAAATATCGGAAGATTGCCGAACGAATCGAGAAAGACAAGACATATGAGGTGAATGAGGCACTTACGCTTCTCTGTGAGGCGCCGGTCGCAAAGTTTGACGAGTCGGTTGAGTTGCATCTTCATCTTGGCATTGACTGCAAGAAGACGGATCAGCTCGTTCGCGGCACTATCATCTTTCCAAACGGTTTGGGAAAATCCAAGAAAGTTGCCGTTATCACATCGTCAAAATCGGCGGAAGCGAAAGCAGCGAAGGCGGATGTTGTCGGTGGCGAAGAAATGATTGCCGACATCAAGGAGGGAAAGGTGCTTCCCGGGACAGATTTCGATGTTCTTCTCGCAACGCCGGAGATGATGCCGAAGCTTGCGCAAATCGCGAAGATCTTGGGACCGAAGGGATTGATGCCAAATCCGAAGAACGAGACAGTCACCACAAAGATATCCGATGCCGTTACAGCGCTTAAGAAAGGGAACAAAGCGAGTTTCAAAACGGACGACTCGGGCAATATTCATCAGGCGGTTGGCAAGATATCGATGTCTGTTGATCAGCTTTCCGAAAATGTGACCGCTTTTGTCGAGACGGTGCAACGACTGAAGCCGGAAGGATTAAAGGGAAAACTTATCGTCTCCATTACCCTGACAACAACCATGGGACCGGGCATTCGGGTCCACATGTAATCGATGATGGTGTGTGGTTTATGATCTTGGGACTTGCCGTTGGTGGCGAGTCCTTTTGGTTTCTCTTTTGGCTTTGTGATACAATAGAATCTACATGGTGATGCTCGATATGGTGAGGTATTTTCGTACATTTTTTATGTTCTCGCTTTGTTGTATCTGATATGGATGTGACGTCTTGAATTTTCTCTTGCTATGTATCATGTTCGGTTGGAACAATTCGAGGGACCGTTGCCGCTTTTGTTGTCACTTATAGAGAAGGAAAAGCTTGATATCACACGTCTTGCGCTCGCGACGGTGGCGGATCAATATCTTGAACATCTTGCCCGGGAAAATGACGTTCCACTTCCGCATCTCTCGCAGTTTCTCTCTGTTGCTTCACGGCTCTTATTACTCAAATCGCGCGCGCTTCTGCCGATACTGTCGTTTACCGAGGAGGAAGAAGATGAAATAGAAGATCTTGAGCGGCGGCTGCGGGAATACAAGCGATACAAGGAAGCCTCGGTAAAATTGGGAGGGCTGTTTCTTCTGGGACATCGGAGTTTTCATCGGGAATCGTTCGTGAATGTTCCAGAGGTTTTTGCGCCGCCATCCAACGTATCTGTTGAGAATATTCGCGAGGCGTTTTTTGCGGTATTAGAGTCGATTCACATTCCGGTTTCTTTGAATGAACACATTGTTGAGGAGGTAGTGACACTCGAAGAACGCGTGGCATTTCTTGAAATGAGAATTGAGCAGTGTTTTGAAGCGGCATTTTCCGATATTGCCATGGAGTCTCGCGATCGCATCGAAATCGTTGTTTCTTTTTTGGCGCTTTTGGAGTTGGTTCGACGGAGAACATTTGAAGTTGATCAAGGAGAGCTTTTTGGAGAGATACGATTTCGAAAAGTGACCGTAGCTGTGTAGAATTTTTTTGTTGGGATATGGATGTACAGAAACTGGCATCAATTGTGGAGGCGCTTCTTTTCGTGTCGGGGGATCCGGTGTCGGTCGCCCGACTTGCCGAGGTGGTCGAAGTTTCGGAGGATGCGTTGGAGGATGCACTGAAAACACTCCAGGCGTCGTATGAGGCAGGGGGTCGGGGGCTTTTTCTAATTCGGAAGGAGCAAGAGGTGATGCTGGCGAGTCATCCGGACTGCGCGATGTTTGTTGAGCGGTTCGTACGGAGCGAGCGCGAAGGCGTGTTATCTCGTGCGGCTTTGGAAACGCTTTCGATTATCGCGTATCGCGGACCGATCGGTCGCGCGGATATCGATGCGATTCGCGGCGTGAATTCGACGATGACGCTGCGCAATCTTCTCCTGCGCGGACTTGTCGAGCGACACGGAAATCCGGATGATGCGCGCGGATACCTGTATAGCCCGACATTTGCATTCTTGGAGAAGCTTGGTCTTTCGCATTGTTCGGAGCTTCCCGATTTTCAGTCGCTTTCCGCTGATGATCGTGTCTCGAGCGCGCTATCGGATTCAGATGTTCTCGAGACTCAAGAGGAGAGTCAACCTATCACAGAACGGAAAAAACATGACGACTGAACGCCCATTCTATTCCGTGGTTGTTGCCGCTTCTCTGAAGGCAGCGATTCTGCTTGTCATTCTTGTTGGCGGTGTGTTTTTCGTGAAGGACAAGCTTTTTTCGAGTGATGCGCTTTCTTCCCAAGAATCTCGTGTCGATATGTCGCTTCCGACGCCGGAGGTGGCGGGTGTCTCGGATGGACAGAACGATCTCTTCCCCATTTCATTTGAATCTCGAGACCATGCAGCAGAATTTCGGCCGATTCGAAAAGAAGGTGTTTATGATCTGTCGCTTCCATCGGCACATGCGAGCGTGGTTATGGATGCCGAATCGGGCATTGTTTTGCAGGAGAAAAATTCTCATGAGGAGCGGCAGATCGCCTCTTTGACCAAGTTGATGACCGCTCTCCTAGTTGTCGAACGCATCAGGGACTTGGATGAATTCGTGACCATCGATGAGGATATGATCACTACTGAAGGGACGAGAGTAGGCTGTCCTCGATCGGGATTTTGCAATGGTGTTCGCTTGCATGTCGGAGAAGAGATATCGGTGCGCAGCCTTCTTATGGCGATGCTGATGAATAGCGCGAACGATGCGGCGCAATCGCTTGCCAAACACACTGCCGGATCAGTCGATTCGTTTGTGGAGCTTATGAATGCTCGCGCTCGCGCGCTTGGGCTTTTGGATACGCATTTTTGCACGCCATCGGGATTGGAGCCGGATGGACGAGAATCAAGCTGTTACTCTTCGGCATTTGACATTGCTCGCATTGCTTCTCAGGCACTCAAGTATGATGTTATTTGGGAACTTGCGCGAACTCCCGGTACGACGATTATGTCTCGGGATGGGAAATATGCGCATGATATTTTCAATACGGACGTGCTGCTCGGGGAAGACTCTCATCTTATTGGGACGAAAACGGGCTTTACGCCGCTTGCGGGATACTCGCTTCTCGCGATTTCGTTTGATCCGGATCGCCAGCACAAGGTGGTTTCGGTTGTTTTGAATGACCCGGAGCGATGGTCGAGTATCAAGAAGATGTTTTCGTGGGCGTTCCAGTCGCACTATTGGCGTTAGAATGTGCTGAGAACTTGCTTTTCCGATGAAATTCTTTTTTTGCTTGTCTTACACTTCGTACGCCTGCCTGCCGGTAGGTAGGAAAGCCGCAAAAAAAGAATTTCCCTGGAAAAGCTCTGTTGACTCTCTATTTGAAAGTGTTTTGCTTGATTTCCTTGGGAGAGTGTCGAGGTTGAGGTACAATTAAGTGGCGGAGTGTACTGCTTTTATACAACACATCATGTTGCAGGTTTCCGATATACAAACTATTCCGGAAGTAGTGCATGTGCTCAAGGTTCTTGTGACGGGGCTTATTTCGTTTTGCATTGCATTCTTTCTGACACCGCTCTGGACGCATATTCTCTATCGGAATAAAATCGGAATCCGGATTAAAGATCGCGGTGTTTCCGGCGATAAGCTCACCGTAGTTAGTTCGCTACATGCCGGGAAAGCGGGTACGCCGACGATGGGCGGTGTTATTGTGTGGTTTTCGGTTGTTTTCTTGGCGCTTTATTCGCATTTTGTGTTCCCGGCAATCGCCGGTTTTTTTGGAAAGAACTTTATCGCACGGCTCGATTTTTTGAGTCGAGCACAGGTGTGGTTGCCACTTTTTGCGCTTACGGCCGGGGGAATGCTCGGGCTTCTTGATGACTGGATGAGTGTGCGAGGGATCGGGAAGAATAAGGGCGGCGGCATGCGATTTATCATGCGATTCTGGTGGCTCTTTGCGATTGCAGGGACCGGAGCATGGTGGTTCTACGCCAAACTCGGTTGGGATCGCATTCACGTGCCGGCAGTCGGAGACTTTTCGATCGGGTGGTGGTATATCCCGGTCTTCATAGGCGTTATTCTTTTCGCGGCTATTTCTTCAAACGAAACTGACGGACTCGACGGACTTAATGGAGGTGTCCTTCTCATGGCATTCGGATCCTTCGCGCTCATCGCCTTTTTTCAAAATAAAATGGATCTTGCGGCATTTTGTTCCGCGATTTCCGGCGCTTTGCTTGCTTTCCTGTGGTTTAATATTTATCCCGCCCGGTTTTTTATGGGCGATACCGGCGCGGTGTCGCTCGGCTTGACGCTTGGTGTTGTTGCTATGTTGACGAATTCGGCGCTTGCGCTCTTTATTATCGTTTTTATTTATGTGCTTGAATCGGGAAGCGCCGCGATTCAACTCTTGAGCAAGCGGCTTTTTCAGCGGAAAATTTTCCTTGCTGCGCCGATACACCATCATTTTGAAGCGCTTGGCTGGCCTGAGCCAAAGGTGGTGATGCGCGCCTGGATTTTTACGGTCATCACGGCGACTCTCGGAACCATTATTGCGATTCTCGGCATGGGGAGGTATCACTGATATCGAGCATCTCTTTGTGACGTGAGGGCATATTAACTTCTAACGGTTTTCTGTTATGAATCTACGAAGTGTGCGGGATGCGGATGTGGCGGGTAAGAAAATTTTGGTTCGGGTGGATTGCAATGTCGAATTGAATGAGAGTCGTGATGTGAAGGAGAAATACAAAGTGGCGGCAGCGCATCATACGGTCGAGTATCTGCTTTCATGTGGAGCGAAGGTCGCGCTCGCGACGCATCTCGGTCGTCCTGATGGAAAACCGAATGATTCATTCTCGGTTCGGTATATTGCGGATGATGTCGAGCGGATTTTGGCGCGCAAGGTTCGATTTGTAGAGAGTTGCCTGGGAGATAGCGTTGGCTTGGCGTTGAAAGAGCTTGCCGAGGGAGAAGTGCTTCTTTTGGAAAATGTTCGATTCTTTCCCGGAGATGAATCGAACGATGCTGAATTTTCCCGAGCGCTTGCGGCGCCGTTTGACATCTTTGTCAATGATGCCTTTAGCGTCTGTCACCGGGATCAGGGGAGCGTCACGGGTGTTACGAAGTTTCTGCCGAGTTTTGCGGGACTGCATCTCTTGGACGAAGTGAGGCATTTGACCGATGCGCGGGAGCGTCCGGCGCGTCCAGCTGTCGCGATTATCGGCGGAGCAAAGATAGAGACAAAGCTGCCGATTATCCGCATGTTTGAAGAAAAGTATGATCGCGTGTTGGTTGCGGGAAAGGTTGCGTGCGAGGCGCAAGATGAACATGTCTTGTTTTCCGACAAGGTGCTCCTCCCGGAAGATTATGCTCCCGAACGGCAGGATATCGGCAGGAAAACGCTTCTTCGGTTTCGCGAGGAAATATTAAAAGCAAAAACAGCTGTATGGAACGGTCCTTTGGGGAAGTTCGAGAATCCCGAATATGCCGCGGGGACGAATATGACGCTCGAAAGTATTATCGAGAGCGGTGCATTCTCGATTGTCGGCGGCGGAGAGACTATCATCGCGCTTGAAGAAGCAGGTGCGTTCCAGAAAATTTCTTTTGTATCAACGGGCGGTGGAGCGATGCTTGAATTTTTGAGCGGTGAACCGCTGCCGGGACTTCTCGCACTTGAAATCGAAGCGCGTTGATATGTTTCACGGATTTCTTGATTTTTTTGTTGACGGGGAGTAGTCGGACTATTTAGAGTGTGTCTAAAAAGGCTGTTTTTCCGA
>ERZ724522.545-NODE-545-length-23751-cov-38.926696_pt1 | contig 23751 bp, 36 predicted proteins | sample MGYA00376055_ERZ724522 | MGnify/ENA primary metagenome ERZ724522 (study PRJEB28724, sample SAMN07190884) | wastewater metagenome | isolation source: effluent of sewage treatment plant in Hong Hong | place: Hong Kong | collected 2016-03-17 ...
TACTGACTTGGAAGGTGCTAACTTGAGGGGTGCTAACTTGAGAGGTGCTAACTTGGAAGGTACTGACTTGAGAGGTACTGACTTGAGAGGTGCTGACTTGAAATTTGCTAACTTGAGGGGTGCTAACTTGAGAGGTACTGACTTGGAAGGTACTGACTTGGAAGGTACTGACTTGGAAGGTACTGACTTGGAAGGTGCTAACTTGAGGGGTGCTAACTTGAGAGGTGCTAACTTGAGAGGTGCTAACTTGAGAGGTGCTAACTTGAGAGGTACTGACTTGAGAGGTGCTAACTTGAGAGGTGCTAACTTGAGAGGTACTGACTTGGAAGGTACTGACTTGGAAGGTACTGACTTGGAAGGTACTGACTTGGAAGGTGCTAACTTGAGGGGTGCTAACTTGAGAGGTGCTAACTTGAGAGGTGCTAACTTGAGAGGTGCTAACTTGAGAGGTACTGACTTGGAAGGTACTGACTTGGAAGGTACTGACTTGGAAGGTACTGACTTGGAAGGTGCTAACTTGAGGGGTGCTAACTTGGAAGGTACTGACTTGGAAGGTGCTAACTTGAGAGGTACTGACTTGAAATTTGCTAACTTGAGAGGTACTGACTTGGAAGGTGCTGACTTGGAAGGTGCTGACTTGGAAGGTGCTAACTTGAGGGGTGCTAACTTGGAAGGTACTGACTTGAGAGGTACTGACTTGAGAGGTGCTAACTTGGAAGGTGCTGACTTGGAAGGTGCTAACTTGAGGGGTGCTAACTTGAGAGGTGCTAACTTGAGAGGTGCTAACTTGAGAGGTGCTTTAAGCGATTTTTCTGTATTATTAGCTCTTTCAGGGATGAGATGGGATATTTTAATAAAAAATGACTTAGTTAAAATTGGGTGTCAAGAGCATAAATATATCGAATGGAAGACGTTTGACATAGAATACATTAAAAACATGGCAGACGATGCCTTGGAGTTTTACCAAATGATAATTCCAGTATTAGATTATCACTATAAAGGCACAGAATTTGAAATAAAGGAATAAGAAATGAGAGACTTAGAATACCCATCTTATGGAAAGCATTACGATGGCAATCTAGAATTTGAAACAAGGCACGAGACAAAAGACCCTACGGTACTTTGCGACTTATGCGGTGATTATCTGCCAAAGAGCGAGCTAGTATACTTCCACGAAGAGATGGACGATGAAGAATATCAGCATCTAAGGTACAATGAGCAATTGTGCTGTAAACAATGCAAAAAGAAACTAGAAAAAATGCTTGACAACTATCGAATATCGTAGGGAAAGCGATAAATAGTTCCGTGGGCAATATTTACTTAGTGAAAGAAAAAAGCATAGTATTTTACACGAAACAAGAATAAAGAACAACGATTATTTAACAATGTAACGAGGAGAATGGATTATGGTACTAAGTCAACTATTTTCTGCAATAGATTCAATTGGATTTGTATTTTTGATTGGATTGTCATGGTTTTTCTTGACATGCCTCGTGCTTCTTTTCTTTAAAGGAGCAGGGGACAGATGATGGAAACAATTAAACGATATTTTATTGAAATTTTTTTAGTGATCTCTATAGGCATTGTCCTTGGGTTTTTGGTTGCCGCGTACGAGTTAGAGCGAGCAAAGGTCACAGTGCTTTGTAGGGTTAAACTTGAGAAAGACGCATGCGAGGAGATACTGAAATGAAAACAGTAACTAAAACTTTTTACATAGATCAAGGATTCTTTCAGGCATTAAGGGACAATAATTGTTCTTTTGAGATTCCCGACGCTGTCTTTAACATAAACAGCTTCGGAGGAAGAAAAAAAATACAAATCTCATGGCAAGAACCAGAGAGAAGTATTGAGATAACGGAAAGTGATTGTGTGGCTAGATTAATGAAGCATAATTGGTACTCAAAAGAAGATGCAGAATTTATATGTAGTAGAATTTTTGGAGCAGAAAATGAGTTTTGAAAATGAGCAACATAGATAATTTTTTAATAATTAAACAAGCGGGAGGACTTATGAACTTAAACGATTTAACACTTGGACAAATTAAAGAACTTCAAAACATCTTTAACTCAAAAGCAACAGAGACACCATGCCCTTTTGAGATTGGAGAAAAATATCTAATTAGAACCGTCACATTTACATATACAGGGCAGTTGAAATCAAAAGATAGCAATTTCCTGGTACTTCAGGAGTGCGATTGGATTGCGGACACTGGAAGATTTTCTGAAGCATTAGAGGATCAAGATAGGTTTAACGAAATAGAGCCATTTAAAAACGATGTAATTATAGCAAAGGGCGCGATTGTCGACGCGACAAAAATTGTAAAACTTATCAGAAAAATGAAGTAGGCAACACATGAATCAATCATTTTTACGAAGTGGCATCGATTGGTCACTGTCACGGTCATGGTCACGGTCAGGGTCACGGTCATGGTCACGGTCAGGGCCACGGTCAGGGTCACGGTCAGGGCCACGGTCATGGTCACGGTCATGGTCACGGTCAGGGTCACGGTCAGGGCCACGGTCATGGTCACGGTCAGGGTCAAAATAAATGGAGTTAAAAAATGGCAATATACACAAATGAACACTTAACAGACTTGCTAAATGATGAATATAAGAAGGTTAGAAAGCTTGAGCAAGAACTTCAAAGATTAAAATCAAACTTTGCAGGATATGAAAATTTTCAACGAGAAAAACAGCTTGAGCAAGAACTTCAAAAGACTAGAGAGCAGTTGAATATTGCCGAAGCCGTTCTTAGTGTTCAAGTAACAAAATCAGCGTTTAAATATTTTGAAGACAAACAAGGAGAATAGATAGTGAATATTGATATTATAAATTTTTCACAAAAAGAGTTCAATGAAATTCCCACCCAAGACAACCCTGCATTAACTCATTTGTTTTTAGATAACCCTAAAAAGTCTAGATGTTTAATGATCGTAAAAGCTAATAAAAGGCATCAAATCGGGAATCCTAATGGTTTTTTAGTTTTAGATATTGATAATCCAAACAATAAAGGTGATAGAGTTTTAAGTTTAGGGGTGTTTTATCGCTTAGAAGATGCTTATACCTTTGCGGAAGCTTATATTGAGAGTATTAAAAATGCGGTGTAGTTGTGGGTTTATGGGTATTTTGAAGCAAATAAACACAAACAAGGTGAGGGATAGATGAGTTTGCAAGACTTGTTGATATTAAATGAAAGATATGAGGAACTGGGAAAAGAGAATGAGCAGCTCAAGCAACAACTTAAAGAAGCGGTTAGAGTGATTGAGTATCTTTATCCAAAGGTAGATGGAATGTTTAAAGATTTACCAGAGGGATTATCACCAATGTTTTATCACACTTTATATTACGATGGAGACATGAAAGTGAGAGAAAGGTTAGATAATATTGCAAACTTTCTTGCAAAGTATCGGGGGGAGAAATGATTCCAGAGAAATATAAAAATACTTGTCCTCTAGATCATTCTACTTATGAAAAATACATTGAGTGTAATTGTAATTTCGGCAGTGCAAATGAGGTTTGGTATTTCAAAGAACAAGAACTCCAAAAGACTAGAGAGCAGTTGAATATTGCCGAAGCGGTTCTTAGTGTTCAATGTACTGATTCAGCATTAGCATATTTCAAAGACAAACAAGGAGAATAGATATGAGCTGTATAGTATGTGGAAATGATGAAGAAAAAAGATTTGGCGTTTGCTTTGATTGCGCAAGCTTCGAGTCATTAATTCACGAAAAACTAGATATGTACGACAAGCCAATTGTTAAAACAATAGAAGGTAGTGAGTCGCTTAATATCTTAAAGGCAATAATTGACTATGCTAGATCAAAACACAAACAAGGAGTCGCTGTATGACTGATAGAAACCCAAGTCGTGAGTTGGAAGAACTATTAAAAAAACAATCTAGAAGCGCTAAAGAATGGGCATATTCCATTAGCGGTGCATTTTGGCAGAACAAGGGACAAGTAGTTGATGATGAGTACTTATTCGTGTGTCTCGCAAACGCAATGATGAGTATGCATGATTCAATTTTCAATAAGGAAATCAAAAACTTAGAAGAAGAGATCGCCAAGTTGAAGTGTGTGAATGATAAATATCTAGACACAATTCAAGCTAAGAACATGAATGAAAGTTTTCTAGAGTCTGAAATTGTGTCCCTCAAGAAACAACTTGAAAAAGAGAATGAACAACTTAAACAGAAGCTCGAAGCCCTTAAAGAACTGGTTGGCGAGGCAATTAATGAGAGAATGATAACCGAAGCGTCAAGTTATAACGATTGGAGCGAACGAGAAACCGCATGGACAAAGAGAGCGGCGGAATTACTGGGGCAAACAAATGATTAAATCAGGCGTATATATGCTAGCAAATGGTAACTTAATTGAAGTCGATATTGAAGTCGATAGTGATTTTGGATATTATTTTATAACTATTTATTATCGCCATTCAGAATATGACATATTTACAACGTCTGGGTTTAATTATCTATTTTCAGGCGCAGAATATTTGGGGGAATTGTGAGATACATTATAAATGACGACGACTTAGAGGAGTGGATTAAAAAATTACAAGAAATAAATACGGTCATAGATAACGAAACCATTCAATACATAATAGAGGAAATGCAAGAGGAAATAAATTATCAAAACAATAAAGTATTTAACTGGGCACACATAACCAATAAATGAAATGTTAAAACAATGAAGAGGGAAACATGGATTTATTAAATTTGTACTTAGAAACAGTAAACAAAAAAGCAACGCTAACCTTCCGAAAACACAGGAAACTATCAAAATTTAATTGGCCCTTACTTGCCAGCGTCTCGTTTTTATTCTTACTATTAAAGATACTTTGTGAATATATAATTCAAACATTCATGTAAATAAAACACGTTCCTTGTTTTCTTTACGTGCAGGGTAAGTTTCCTCGCAGTACTTACCCTGTTTTATAAAACTGCGAGAAAAGATACTGCGAGGAAGAATGGAATCTAAAATACAAATATTATCCTATAGAGATGTACTAGACACTAGAACAGGTAAGTCTGTTTTTTCTAGTAAAGTTGTAGCTACAGGAAGCTCGGTTAAAAACCTATTCGATAACCTGGAAACTATTTTAAACGTATTCCCAGAAGAAGAGAGATACAATTTACACTATACAAATTTCTTTGTCTCAGAAGGACAAAAAAGACTTTTTGAAAAACAAAACATAATAGCCATAGACATTGACGACATTAACCAAGAAAAATTTAACAGTTATTTAGATGTTGTATTTTCTTTTCTTCCGGTGGATAGGAATAAATGCTCTATTGTTTCGAGTGGACATGGGATACATATAATCATTGAGCTAGATTATTTTTTCTATCTAAATGACTTACCTAAACTGCAAAGATCATACAGCGAAATGTGTCGTCAGCTATCTGCTGAGATATACAATAACGGATTAGCAGGATTAGTTGACCCTATTAGGTTGAACCAATCAGCTACGTTACGTCTTCCAGGGACGATTAACAGAAAAAAAGGGATGCCAGATGTTCTTTGCAAGCTCGTAGAAAATAATTTATCGCCTCAAGAATTTGATTTATGTAAACTGTTTCCCGTAGCAGATGTACTGGAACAAGATTTCAAATCGTATCACGTGGATACTCCTGCTGTGCTTGCTGGATGCAAGTTTCTGAAGTATTTAAAAGAAGAACCCAATTCGATAACAGAACCTCAATGGCACGCGGGTATATCTGTCCTCGCTTATTTACCTGAAATAGGGGAGCAGCTTTGTCATACATATAGCCAAGAGGCAAAGTGCTACGACCCAGAAGAGACGCAATTCAAACATGACCAAGCTAAATCGTTCGGTATTCCTAGAACGTGTGAAGGCGTTAATGATACCTGGCATAGATGTAATGAGTGTCCTCATTATAAGAAGATAAAAACGCCTCTGCAAATTAGAGGAGCTGATTTCATTAGTACCGAGAAAGACGGTTTCCATTTTATCACTCATACCGCTAAAGGAGGAGTGATATACAAGCCAGATTTTCCAGGGCTAATGAATTTTATGTCCAAGACCAAAGGACCTTTTATCAATGACGTTGAGACAGGGGACACGTATTTGTTTAACGGTAAGTACTGGGAAGAGATGAGAGAAGGACAGATTCTTAACTTTGCCACCTCTAATTTCAATCCTACTGCTACTAATAGCATGAGAGCGGAGTTCTTGGGTCTAGTTAAATCGAGTAATGTAGCTCCTATAGATTTCTTAAATAAAGATAACGAAGGGCATATCAACTTCGGCAATGGAGTACTTAGATTAAGAGACAAAGTTCTCCTTCCTCATAGCACAGACTTTGGTTTCACGTATTGCTTGCCTTATAACTACGACCCTCACGCAACATGCCCTAATTTTGACGCTATGATGGACGCAATAACTTTAGGTGATGCCTCACTTCAAAATATTTTGGATGAGTTCATAGGGTATTCTATTTCAGGAAGGCCGAACGCGTGGATTCAGAAAATGTTAGTGCTTGTCGGAGGTGGATCTAACGGTAAATCTACTTTCCTGAATGTAGTTAGGAAACTTGCCGGAGAAAAATCGTACTCTGCTCTAACGATTGCGTCTATGTGTAAAGAAGAATCACGATACTCGATGTGGGGAAAGCTATTTAACATCTCTTTTGACGAAGAACCAAAAGCATTAAAGAAGGGCGGGATAAATATCTTCAAGGCAATTACAGCAGGAGACCCACTAAATATTAGACGGCTTTATGCAAATACTATTACAGCTCCTATCAATACGAAGCTAATCATCGCGTGTAATACACTACCAGAGACAGACGACCATACGCACGCTGTTTATAGACGTATGTTAATCGTACCTTTTAACGCTACTTTTTCAGGAGAGAACGAGAATAAAAGTATCACTGACAAAATTTACCCAGAAATGAGCGGAATATATAATAGAGTTTTAAAGGGGCTCGATAGGCTCATACTCACAGATGGAAGATTTACAGATTCGAAAGTAGCTAAGAAAGCATTACTTGATTACAAGTACGAGACAGCAATATATCAAAGATTTTTTGACGACACTTTCAAAGCATCGAGAGTAGAAGGGGATTTCGTAGCAGTAGAGGAGATCATGTCTGAGTTTAAAAACTGGTGTTCCTTGAACAATGAGTTCTCAACTATTTCATCGCTTAAGTTATGTAAAGAATTGAAAAATTTAAATTTACTTCACGGAGACTCTTGCTCAGGTAGAGTAGGTAATGCTACAAAAAGAGGGTATAAAGGAATCAAGAAAATTACTCAATTGTTTTAAGAATAATGAATCACGGATTATTAACTAAGGAGCATGGACTATGATTAAGCGTACACCGTACAAACACCAGCTAGAAGCGGTCGATTTCTTCGAGAAAAAAGATGACGGTTTCTTGTTCTTCGAAATGGGATGCGTTTCTGGAAGTACAATAATTACTGTGAATAGGAACGGAGCATCTAAAAAACTAACAATACAAAAGGCATACGAAAAGTGTCCTAAATGGAGAACAAAACAAGGAAGTATTCCTGATTTATACACAAGATCTTTCCTCGGCGACAGGATAGGGTTAAACAAAATTCAAAATATTATTTTCTCAGGAATTAAAGAAACACTAAAAATAAGCCTAGAGTGCGGTAAAAGCGTAACGCTTACACCCGACCACGAAATATTAACAGACAAAGGATACAGAAAGGCGTGCGATATTTCTGTTGGTGACATGGTAATGGTGGACAACAACGAAAAGCCACAGAAAAAAGGAACAAAAAAACCAATAAACTACAAGTACACGAACGTAAAAAACCATCCCTACGGAAGAAAGAGAGTAATAAAGTACAAGAAAAAAAGAGGGGGAGAAACAATAAGAGAATATTATATTGTACCTACCCACCGACTAATAGCCGAAAAAGAACTCAATAACGGAAACTTCCTAGACCCAGACAAATATGCAGTACACCATATAGACCTTAACCACAGAAACAATAACAAAGAAAACCTATTAATATGCACGCACGAGGAACACCACAAAATACACTTAGATATCTCGTTAAAGAATCTATCTAGCGAAATAACGTATTCAAAAGTAGAAAGTATTAAAGAAAATGGCAAAGAAGAAACGTATGATTTAGTACTGTCTGATCCTCATAGAAACTTTGTCGCTAACAAAATAGTAGTACACAATTGTGGCAAAACCGGAACTGCTATTCTCATTAAAGATAAATGGGAATCGATACAAGGAAAGAAGTTAAAGACTCTAGTACTTTGTCCCCCTGTAGTGCTTTATAACTGGCAAGCAGAGTTTCAAATGTTTTCTGATGTGGATAAGGCTAAAATATATATCCCACAAGGAACAGGAGCGAAGAAAGCGGAACAATTACAACTAAAGTTTCTTCCCTATCATAAGAACGATGGGATAGTTATCGTTAATTACGAGGCGCTGTTAAATGAAACATTGTTCTCTGTAATTTACGAATGGAAACCAGACCTAGTTATCTGCGACGAAGTTCATTATTTGAAGAACCACAAATCTAAACGAAGTAAAATGGTACAGTACATTGCCGCCAGGGCAAGCAAAAGGTTAGGTTTGACAGGTACTCCATTATTAAAAAATGTCATGGATCTTTTTGGAATTTATCGAGCGGTGGATAACGGAAACACGTTCGGAACCAATGAGTATATTTTTTCCGCAAAATATTTAATTGATCGGAACGCTTCCTGGAAAGGTAAGACAGGATACTTTCCTAAATGGGAGAATAACCCTAGAACATTTCCAGAGCTAAACGATCTAATATACAAGAAAGCATTAAGAAAAAAGAAAGAGGAATGTTTAGATCTACCAGACTTAATCAAAGTGGTGCGCAATGTAGAGTGGGGAAAAGAACAAAAGAAAACGTACGAAGAATTGAAAAGGGATTTCGTAGCGTTCATTGAAACTAGCAAGAAAGAAGGGAAGAAAGACACAGTTACCGCGAACCTTGCAGTAACTAAAGCACTTCGAATGTTACAGGTAGCGAGTGGGTTTGTTCAGCTTGATAGCGGAGAAGTCCACGAGTTCAAGGAACTGCCAAGACTAGAAGAAACAAAGGAACTGCTGGAAGAACTGACTCCAGAGCATAAAGTAATTCTATGGTGTAGCTACAGACACAACTACAAGATGCTTGAGAGAATCTGTAAAGAATTAAAAATAAAATGCGTCTTCATGACAGGGGAACAAAGCGCTAGTGAAAAAAGAGAATCAGAGCTAGCATTTCAAAATGACCCCGAGGTAAGAGTGATTATTGCAAATAGGGCAGCAGGCGGAGTAGGTGTAAACCTAGTAGCAGCTTCTTATTCTATTGTCTACTCTAGAAACTTCTCTCTTGCAGAAGAACTACAATCTGAAGCAAGGAACCACAGAGGAGGATCTCAGATACACGAGAAGATTGTTAAGATTGATCTAGCAATTAAAGACTCGTTAGATGAAATAGTATTAGATGCTTTAAGAAACAAGAACCAAATTTCAACGGACATCTTAGATGTCAAACTTTAACCAAGGAGAAAAAAGCATGGACAATGAACAGATGATTGAAGCGTTTAGAGTAGGGGAAGATGTCTCTACAGCGGAACTAGATCTCTTAGTGAAGAGACTCAAAGAAGCAAGAATGGAGTACGACCAAGCAAAGGCTATCAGTGCAGAGAAAAGCGGAAAAGTGGACGACTTAGAAAGAGAACTAATCGCCCTGTTAGACAGAGCAGGCAAGACTCTTTACGAGGCAGAAGGAGTAGGAAGAGTTACCTTAGTCAGCAAACTTGCAGTAACAACACCCAAAGATCTAGCAGACAAGGAAGCACTTTTCAATTGGCTTGAGTCAAGCTTCGGTAAAGAAGGACAGCTAGCATATTTGACAATCAACTACCAAACATTGAATAGTTTATACAATCAACAAGTAAAAGAGGCGGCTGAAAGAGGAGAGTCATTTCAAATGCCGGGTATTGGATTACCAACATCAACCACGACTCTACAATTTAGGAGTAGATAATGAAAGAACTAGAGAAGCTGAAAAAAATCGTAGCAGAAATCAAAGACCTATGTGCAGATAGAATGGACGCCATCTCTGCTGAAGGAAGAGAGCTGTCAAAAGTATTCGAAGAAGCAGAGGAGCTTCTAGGAAAACTAAAGGATAAATAATGGAACCCTTCGATTCAAGAATAGCGGAACTAGAGAAGGATATCGCACGAGCTGTAAAACGTATTACCTCTTTGGACGGTCATGTGCCTGAGAATTTAGGTCAGACTATTGCAAAAGATAAAGAGGTTTACACAGCGAAATGCGAGATAAAGAAAAACGAAGAACTTCTAGGATTCAACCGTCACTGGAAAAGATTCTTTGAAGACTTATCAAATGGAAAAGAACATAGAATAACACGATTCAATTAAGGAGTATTTATGACTAAAGAAGTAACGACAAAACAATCTACAGAAGTAGCAGTACCAACAGACTTAGGAGCATGGGGAGATGTAGTAGTAGAACAAAAAGATCTAGTACTTTCTAAGATCTTAATTCAACAAGCATTAAGTGAAGCAGTTAAACAAAAGAAAGCGAGCGATGGAGACCTTCTCAATACTCTCACAGGAGAAGTATTAGGAACAGAAGTAGAATTACTTCCTTTCTATGTAAAGCAAAGCGTGGTCATTGAAAAATGGAATGGCAAAAAATTTGAGTTTCATTCAGTGATTCAATATGATGGGAAGTCTCGTCCTTTCGAAGAAGAGATCAATGGAGTGAGATACAAAAACTCACACATGTACGAGTTCTTCTGTCTGACATCAAGCTTAGGCTTGCCTCATATTCTTCCTTTCAAAGGAACAAGCAACAAAGTAGGTAAACAATTATTCACTATGATGTATGTTTCAAATATCGCAGAGAAGCTGACTCCCGCAGGTAAATGGATTAAGTATTCTACTAAGAACGAAGTAAACAAAGACGGCGATTCGTACTACGTATCCCATTTTAATCCTGGAAAGAAAGCTACAAACGAAGAAGTTAAAGAATGTTTAAAGTGGATTGAAACACTTAAAAATTCTAAGTTCACTTCGGCAGAAGAAAAAGAATCTCCTGCTGTCCACACTGATTTATTCTAACATGAGAACGCTAGTCACTCACGAAAACTTGGAGCAAGTAATTAGTCGCTTGCTCCAAGTGACTGGTGTAGTCGGCTTCGACACTGAAACGTATGGGTTAAAGTGGAACGACAAAATGTTTTCCTTGCAACTATGCACAGAGAACAATGAATCGTTCTACTTTAATTTCCATGACTATAAAGACGGAGCAACGCCCACGCTAGATAGAGAGATATTAACCAGACTAAATCCATTATTCGCTAATAGCAATATTAGATGGGTAGCACACAATGCGAAGTTTGATTTGCGGCGCTTAGAAATAGATGGGATCAAACTGAATGGCGAAGTGTACGATACTATGAGCATGGCACATATTGAGTATAACAAACACATGAGCTACTCATTAGATAGTTGCCTTAAGAGAATAGGCAAAGAGAAAAATAGTAAAGTAGAACTATGGATACGGGACAATAAAGCTTATACTACGTACCTAGTGGAAGGAAAGAAAACAAAAGAGAAAGATCTCCACTATGACCGAGTTCCCTTTGACATCATGTTTGAGTACGGACTAGATGACGTTGAGCTAACTCTAGAACTATACCGACACCAGACAAAATTCTTCGAGGAAAACCCCGATCAAATCGCCTTAGTACATAACGAATTGCAATTAATTAAAGCAGTCTACGAAATGGAATCGACGGGGATAGCGGTCGATGTAGGTTACTGCAATAAAATGTACGTCAAAGAGCTAAAGACTCAAAGAGAAATAGTAAAGCACATAGAGAAGTTGACCGACAAAGAATTTAAAAATGGGCCTAAATGGTTATCCTCTGTACTACAGGAACAAGGGATAGAATTGCATACAACGGAGAAAGGCAACGCCTCCCTAGGCAAGAAAGAACTTAGCTCAATGAACAACGCTATTCCTCAGCTCATTCTTGAAATGAGGGACGCTGAGAAAAGAGCGACTGCGTTCTATGCCCCTCTTCAGAGAATGGCAGATAAAGGAATCATTCACCCTAGTTATAGGCTGACAGGGACAGATACAGGAAGATTCTCCTGCTCTGATCCAAACATTCAGCAGATTCCTAAGCAGGAAAAAGAAACAGGGGACACAGTTAGACAGGCATTTATCCCTAGACCTGGGTACTTCTTCCTATCTATTGACTACGATCAAATGGAATACAGGATCATGGCAGATTATGCCGGGGAAACTAACATGATTTCTGCTATTAAAAGTGGACTAGATCCACATACATACGTGGCAAATATGATGGGAGTGGATAGGAAGACCGCTAAAACACTAAACTTCGGTAGACAGTTAGAGTTAGGCCGAAGTAAAACCTACTCAATTCAGGGAAACCCCAAGTGGGCAATCCTGAGCGAATCTAGTGGGGACACTAGAAGCGTGCAACGACTGACAGGTATCCTAGAACAGGATACGGCTGCGTATGCTAAAGCATAAACACGGTAGGAGATATAAATGAATGTAACCAACAAGCCTAAAAAATGCGTAGACTGTGAAATGGAAATTTTCGTAACTAGCAACAGGCAGCTCAGATGTACGGCGTGCAAAAAAGAAGTAACGAAAAAACAAGCAAAAAACTATCACAAGAAAACGTATATACGCAAAGGATATAACCAAAAAGGGGAAAACAACAACGCGTATAAAACAGGAATAGGCTGGTATAAGGGAACAAGAAAAAAAGAGTGCGAGTTCTGCGGAAGCACGCTCTTTTTATGCGTACACCACATAGACGAGAATAGAAAGAACAACAAGAAATGCAACCTAGCTACCCTGTGTAGGTCTTGCCACGTCTTAGTTCACTCTCCTATGAGAGATATGTACGGTAAATTTATATCTAAGGTATAGTCTGCTCCCGTGGCAACACGGGGTAAAGTGTTACTTTATGGCATGGGAATTGCTAAGTTAGCGGAGGCGTTAAAGACAAATGACACCCACGCAAAGGAACTTAAAGGAAGGTACTACAGCGAGCTGAGAAATGTTAAACAGTTATCCGATATGATCATGAACGTGGCAAAGTCTAGGGGATATATTAGAAATAAATACGGTAGAAGGTACTATTTAAATGACCATAACTTCGCATACAAGATGCCTAATTATCTAATACAAGGAACAGGGGCAGAGGTTATCCGTCACTGTATTCCTAAGATCCAGTATCTACTAGAAGGAATGAAATCGAACATGCTTCTTCAGATACACGATGAGTTACTATTTGAAATTAAGATAGGAGAGGAGCATCTTGTCCCTGAAATTGTGAGGATAATGGAAAGTGAGTATGTTCCTCTTAATGGCATGAACTTGACGTGCGGCTGTGAGTTCTCAATGGACTCTTGGAAAACAACAACATTTAAACCCTGGAGTGAATATGGATATTAAAGGAATGAATACTGGATTTTCAGTAGAACAGTTAATGACAGGCAAGCTGAATAAAGAGCAATTCAAAGTTAACTTCTTACCGATGTGGCAGTTCCTAGATAACTGGGAAAGAAAGGTAGGCGGCTTCGATAACGTACAAATCAAAGACATCTTTGAAGGTATTTACGAATACGCTATTGTAAGTGTAAGCTTAGATAAAGCAGACATGCAAACACGCATAGATAACTTAACTGAGCAGAACATTAAATGGTATACGAAGGCAACGGATCTAGAAAAAGAGAACGAGAGATTAAGACAGCAGCTCCTAGAGAAGCAGTCTTCCAACGCAAACTAATGAAGAAATTACGGGCAATTCCTAATAGCTTTTTCTTTGTAAAAGAGGCGAAAAGTTTGCGAGGATTGCCCGATATAATCGGATGCATTAACGGGTCATTTGTCGCTCTAGAGTGCAAAAGAAGTGAAGCAGAGGCACGTCATAATACCGGAAGAATAGTACTGCAAAGAAAAATTCTCCACGATATTGAAAGAGTTAAAGGATTTTCTTTTTTTGTTTACCCAGAAAACGAGAAAGAAGTTATTGAATATCTTATGTCTTTAGCTTAGGCTTAATATCAAAGTTTTCAAGCAAACACTTTGTAACCATATCAATCAATACCTCTTCTGATGGATACGAAACAACCTGAGTAAGGGAACATCTCTCAAGTACAGCATGAAGAAACTCATGTAAAAGAACGTGGTCAACGTCTGAAGCTGTTAGGCTAATTACGATTAAGTTTTCCTTAGGGTAGAATAGCCCGTCATACCCCTCGCCAATATCACTTACCTTTATCTTAATCTTTTTACCAAAAACATTTAAACTTTTTGGCAGCTTCATATATATCCTACCCACCTTTTTCTTGAGTTGACGTGCATTGGTATTATTATAGGAATTCCGTTCTTTATAACCATGCAAGTATAGACGGGGCGTTTCGCCTGAGTTTTATTGTAACTAAATGCCCTATGTTCATCGTCAATTAAACACCCAACGGTAGAGGCAAAGAACATTCTTTCACCCGTGCTCCACCAATGGAGTTCAGATTTGCTGTGGAAGTGAAATTGTATCAGAGACATTGCCTGATCTTTGGAAGATTGTAGGACGTTAGAGCTAAAGTTATGAACGAACTTTACTCTCATGCCGTTGGGGAGTTTTAAAACAAGCTCCTTGTGCCAAGTCCATGTACTCGGAGCCTGCAATATGGACCTCTCATCCTTGAGAAGTTCATCTGGAATACCTACTGATTTAGCTTTTCTTTTAGGCAATGCTCCGTGGTTGCTGTCAAGTATCTGCATTGCCGGGAATAAAGCCGCTAGTCTTTTAACCTTTTGTCGTAGTAACTTGAGTTCGTCTGCTGCAGACGGAAGAGACGGATCTACGCCGTGAAAGTTAAAGCAATGAAAATCTTCTAAATCTCCGCCTTGTATTACGTACGTAGGTTTAAATTGTTTCTTAATTTCAGTTAAGAAGGAAAAGGTATCCACGTGTTCGTATGGCATTTGAAGATCTGGAATCACCAGAATAGTGGATAAGTCCATCAGGTGCAATCCTTTGCAAGAGTGGAGTACTTATTTAATGATGAGTTATTTTAGACAGATATTCAACAATATATTTTGGTGTAGTATAGTCATCGGATGGGATGCACATTTCAAAGATATATGTTTTTCCAGTTGTGGCATTAACGGCAATTCCGCTAATGTTTATTCTAACAAATGACCCAACGTAAACAGAAGCATCGCAGTCTATATTCTTTAGTACGGTAAAATCCTGATCTTTGATTAGCTCAAGTGCCCTACTTTCCCTATTCCTGTAGGATCTAAATCTATTCCTAGATTGAGATCGTTATCCGCAGCAAGCTTGACAGTGACTTTACTATAATACTCTATAACCAATGTAATATTAGTAGCATCCGCTATAATCAGAATAGTATCGTCATCAAGTTGTTGAAACATTAGAATAGTTTTTTCTTAATCGTTACTGCTTTTTCAAGTTGAACAATCCGTCTATTCGTTCCGATATCGATGACTACTTCTACAGACTGCTCCCCTAATTTAATCAAATCTGTTTTAGTATCTGACATACTAACTACGAATTCGCCTTTATTAGCGTCTGTGATTGTTACTTCAGAAAGAGATAGCAAAAAAGAAACCGCTCCCCCAGCAGTAGCCGCAATCTTAACTGCGATTTCAGTGGCTCCCGTAAGGTCTAAAGCAAGTGCCTCTTCTGAGTCTACTACTTTAAAATTGATTTCTCTATCTTCACCCTGGATAATTGTTACTGCCATAGCTTCCCCTTATATAGGTTTTTGTCTAACCTTAAGAATAAAATTCATGTCATATAGTTGTTTAGCTTCTTCTTTATTTTTAAATTCTACTTCAATTTTAATCGTCTCAATTCGTGCCTTGGTACACATTCCAAGGAACTTCTTCACGCACTTATTATACTGCCAACAAAACCCATCGAGACTTGGACAAATATCAAGTGTTCGGCTTTCTAAAGGAATCAATGAAGTGCTTGCCGACGAGCAAGATGAAAAAATAAATAAGAATAAAAAAACAAAAAAAATCCTCATATTTGATTTCCTTTAATGATAATGATATACCCACTTATAATGAATGTGCAACATAAGCAACATCCAATATATTCTAATCTAATATGTTATTCAGATGGAAGAATTTTCAGTAAAATTAAAAAGCGTTTTTTGTCTGGACATATTTCTATGTATGGATATGTTGTTTTAACTCACTGTAAAAAACAACACAAGGTGCATAGACTAATACTTGAAGCGTTTATTGGATTTAGTTCGCTGCCAGTAGACCACAAAAACATGGTAAAAACAGATAATAGGCTAGACAACCTAGAATATGTTACACACTCTGAAAATCTTAAAAGATCGTGGACGTTAGATAAAAACAGAAAAAGCAACGGATTAATAGGAACAAAAAACCCAAATAGCAAACTATCTGAAAATGAAATAAAAGATATTTTAAAGGCAAAAATTGATGGTGCCTCGACCAGAGAGTTGTCTATAAAATATAAAATTTCAATAGGCCACGTTAATTCTCTCTTTAGAGAGTATAAAAAATCACTTTTTCTCAAGTAATCTGGAAGACTCTATAAATACCTTTGATATGAGCTGCAACCGAAGCTCAATATCATCGAGATTAGCATTAGAGCGCTGATTACGCGGCTTATTGTATTCATCCAACCAACTTTGCTTAAGAGCAAGAACCTCGTCTAAGTATTTGGTACTTTCCTTAGAATTCCAAAGTTTAAGACCCTCTAGTAATACGCCGAAAAGTACCTCAACCATGTTACTTGCCCATTACTTTTTTAATCAGGCCTACAGCTAATTGAAATATAGAGTTAGCTTTTACTGATGGGATAAGCGCCAATAGTTCTGAAGAAGCGAATAAGAACGCAAGGATCTCTGCTTTATGAGCAAACGCTTGTGCTAATACTAATTCCATAAACTCTCCTTAGTTATTTTCAAGCAAATATTGCCTGATAAATTTTACATCTTCTTTTATTTCTTTCAATGTTTCTTTTTGGCTATCTACTTCTGCAAACGTGGTATAAGAGCTCACCACAAATCCAGCAAACCAGAAAAGAATAGGAATAAACACCGCCGATAATATTGCATCAGCTCCTAATTTTTTAAACCAGCTCGACATGTGGATAATCCTTAAAAGAAAAATCTCGCCCTAATCTTATCTTAATACCTAATTCCTTCGCTTTCAACTCAACAATGGAACACATTCTTTTAAATTCCTCAACATCATTCCAATCCAGTGTTTTATCATTCAAGTCTTCATTAGGCGCTATGTCCACAGCCATAGATGGAAGTCCGTTGTGCTTTGAAAAAGGGAAGTGTAGTTTAGACGCTCCACGCGCTACGGCAGCTTCTTGGTCTGCTTTATTTCTATGACCACAAATTATAAATATTGGATAGATTCGATCAACTTCTAACATGAGCTGAATTAAATCTTGATTGCAAGTTAAAAGTCTTTTTTGCTCAACCTCTGAAAAACTTGAACCTGTAAAATCAACCTTTGGAGCTTTCCAGTTAGGGTCAACCTTTTGTGCCGGAGTTTTACTAAATACTTTTTTTATTCTATTAAAGATTCCCATTGTTACTCCTTATGGTTTTTTACCTATGCACTCAAGAGTTCCTGCAAGGTCTACTGCCGCATACGAACCAGTGTTGTTTCTATTTGTGATTGAAAATACACCAGAACCATTTGGCAATCCGAGAACCGCCCAACCAACTGAGGGATTTCTGATTGAACATCTAACCTTTGTTACGTCAGACCAATATGCAGGAGTCAATGTTGCTGAATAATCTCCTGTAGCAGATCGTGTAATTGAAGTAATCCAACCGCTATCACCATAATGATTCCCAAGTGTACATGGAGACGAGCTACACACTGTCCCTGCTGCTGTAGTATAAAAATCTGCTCCAACTGTTATTAGTTTTCCAGCTCCAGGAGACGACACATAATCTTTAAATGATCCGACAATCACACCATAATCAGTCCATCCAGAAATCGGAAGCGGCCCAACCTGTACTGAAAACTCATCTCCAGATGCAAATACTGCTGAGGCTGAAGAAACCTTTGTTTTCCAATTTGCATTTGTTCCACTAAAAACGTCTGCTGTACTAAATGTTACGTAACCAACGCTTGGCTCAGCCAAAATAGCAGAACCCTTGCTTCCGGCAGCAGCTCCAGCAGAATTTCTAAAATAAACACCTTTAGATGTAATGCTTGGGACATATGTAGAGCTAATTGTTAATCCTGAAGGAAGGCTTAGTCTTGGCTCTACCGCAGTAGTTGAACCAGAGTTAAATCTACATTGAATAAATAAATCAGAACCTTTTCTTTTATGAAAACATTCAGGAGATGAAACAGTCCCAAATCCCGTAAATGTTGGAGTGTATGAAGTCCAATCATAGTCTCTATTTGCAGATGAAACAAAATTGACGTTTCCACGAAGTTCAGAAACAGGGGCAATTAAATGACAAGACCAACGAATTGAAGCCGCATTTAGACCGTAAGACGTTGCAGAGCCAATATAGCTTGCAGATCCAGATGTCCTGATACCAAACCCAGCAGATGAATATGCTAAAGCTTGAGAGTTTAATGCCTTGTTGGTTGTATTGTTCATCTCGCATGAGCCGAGAACGGTTGCAACCTCAGAATCTGTCGATGCGTTTAATGCTGTTGTGTCTAATGTATAGCTGTTTGGAAGTGGAAAGTAATAACTTCCAGACCCTGCTGCACCAGATCCTGCCGCAGTTTGAACATATACATAATAAATTTCAATTGAATTTCCAAGGACGCGATATCTTGCATTATCAACAGTAACTGTACCCTTAGTTGGATCAGAGGTAGCACCCTTGATTGTTTGCGTATAAGAAGTCCACTCACCGACAACCTGAGAAACACTATCAAGCGTTCCTAGACCTACAAAAACATTATCGACATAATAATCACCAGCACCAGATCCACCAACAAATGTTATTCCATTAGATGTTGACCCTAAAATAAATGGTATTTCTACAAGCTGCCAATCTGCCCTTGTCGCTATACTAACACAGTTAGAAGTTCCAAACCCAGAACCATTGACTCTTGCACATACTTGGCTTAATTTTCCATTTGGATTCTTTACATACGCTCTAGCAACACCCTGAAGACCGCCGACATCGGCGGCATTAATTGTACTATCTTGGTAATTCTGCTCGTTAAATGTGCTTGTTGTTATTTTTGCAGATTGAGTTCCGTGTACTTTTGTTCCGGTCTCTACAGCAATAGTGGCTCCATTTGTCCAGCCAGAACCTGCTGTTGGATGCTCGAAAGATCCATTTACAAGCAAGTTTCCGTTTCCAGTTTCAATAAGAGCTGTTGTTGAATTTAGCTTAGTAACAGAGTTTCCTGGAACCTGAAGGTTAAAGAAGCCAGAACTAGAACCATTCTGACCCTTTATTGTTGTTGGTGGAAGTGCTGCTCCCACCGAAAAAGACCAGATTATAAATAATGTTTTAAATAATTTCATAAAACCTCTATGCTTGAATTGTCCATTGAATGAATACAGCATTTGTTCCTGACTCAGAAACAACAGTAATATCGCTTCCACCAGTAAAATCCTCAGACCTTCCAGGCTGAAGCTGCATGCCAGATGTTGTTGTTGCTGTTCCGTTTTGCTTATATCTTACGTTTGCAGAGTTTGAATCTTGCGCCATTATTTTACCGCCAATAGCACTTGCTGGAGCAGTAAAAGTTTGAACAGTGGTAAGTGTTAAATACTCTGCATATGAATTTGTAAGCGCCTTTGGCTTTGTAGAAAAAACAGCATCAGTGGCAGGAGCTACAGATAATGAGGCAGCAGAAGTTGTTGCCCCAAGAGCTGCTGGAAGCTTTGCAGACATTGCTGTAATGTTCTGAGCAATCTTTTTAGTAAGAGATATTAGGCTAAATGTTCCAGTGTCTGTGGCTGCCACAGCATCGGCCTGTGCTCCGATGTTTGTATTAATGCTTGATGAAGATGAATCAGAAACAGCTACCGCTGACTGATCAGATGCAATTGTTACGGCAAAAGAATTTGCAGATGTCTTTTGTCCGATAGATGCAGGGAATAATGATATTAAAGATGTAATTCTTTGAGCAATCCTTTGAAGTCTTCCATTGAGTCCTGAAGAAGCTGTATCTGTACCAGGAGCAGTTTCAGTAACCGCGCCTATCAAAACTGCCTCAGCGTCCTGTTTTGCTTCTGTAGCAGCGCCCGTAGGTAGGGCACTTGTGGCAACTTCTACAATTACCTCTCCAGTGTTTGACACTTTCATGTGTCTAAATAGGCCTGCTCCGTTGTGACCGCCGATCAATTGACCGTTTGCTGGTTGAGCAGCTCCATCAGCAACGACTGTAGATGCAATTAAATCTACATCAGCTTCAATGTTGTTTAATGATGTATCAATATTTCCAAGAGTTGTTGTTTGTGTATCTAGCTCAGTGTTGATTGCCTGAAGCTCAGTCTTTGCGTCAGCATCATGAGTTTTCAATTCGTTTGATGCTGTTACTCCTACTAAATTTGTACCGTCACCAATAGCTACTGAATCATTAGCATGAGAAATAGATACAGAAAGATCTCCTGCATTTACTACAATGGGAGCTCCGTCAACTGAGTGGATTACTACAGGAAGTCCTCGGCTATTTGCAGGGGTATCCAAGTCCTCTAATACAGTAGTCTGTACTGTAGAGCCTGCTGCCTTTCTATTATATGAAATAGGAGGAGTAGATAATGTTGCAAGAGTAGACCCGTCTGCTGCGAACTTCTCTGACACCGCTCTTAATGCATTGTACGTATCCCCTGCTGTCAATGAAGCAGATAGATATCCGGCCAATTTAACAGTATTCGCATCTATGATTTCATCAATAACAATCTCAAATTCCTGAATATTATTTGCCGTAGAAGCGAATCGGATTAAATCCCCGACTTTAAATGTATGTGCTGTTTTTACAAGAAGATTATCATCTGACCCTGCTTCTACTGTATAAGTAGCGCCAGAATTAATGTCATAATAACCTTTGTGAATAACTTCGATTGCTGCTCTAGAATTACCAACTTTTTGAACAGTAGCATATAACGCCCTGTCTAGTAATTCATTCATTTTCCCTATAAAAGGAAGTCCCTTGAAACTCATACGCCTAACCTCCGCTCTGTCGGCTTCTTAGCATTAGTGCTAACTATGAGTTTAAACTGATTATTTCGCTAGATCAAGCATATCGTCATAAGCTTCGTCCACCGCTTGATTGATAGCAGGGATATAACGCAACGGGGAATTCCTGCCAGGAGTCATTCTTCCTAACGCTTTTACAGTTTTCCGATAGTCCAGATCCCCTTCTTTTACACTTCCCCACGTATCATGAATGGTTTTTATTCCTACGTTCCCTACAGTAGTTGGAATAGGCCCCATTATTTGAGTGGCAAGTTCGGAAGCATCTTTTATAAACTCCCCCTCAGAATTGACAATCATTTCACCAAAAACAGAAGCTAGTTGTGATCTAGCAAATGCTTTTCCTAACATCCCAATTTCGTCTGCTCCTTCAAGTGCTTTATCTAGGTCGTATCCATTTTTAATGTATTCTTTTAAAAGAATATTTAGATACGCTCCCGTCATACCAAAAGCGGCACCTGCCCCAATAACCTTTGCCACATTAAGCGGACTAACTCCTCCTCTAAGAGAAGCAGCTAGAAATAAATTTCTCCACTGTTTAATAGAAATATGCCTATACATCGCTAATGCCTGGGCTGCTTCATATTTGTATGTACCAGGAGTAAATCCTGCTGAAAGATATCTTTTTTCAAATGCCCCTGGTTTAGGAGATCCAGAAGTAACAAAAGAATACATGTACTGTTGCAGTCTAGAAATAGTGGTTGCTTTTCCTAATTCGTTTGTAAATTCAGAATCTTCTAGATGAATTAAATCCTGTACTACACCATTTACTTTATCTAGCAATTTTCCAGATAGTTTTAGGTCTGCTTCAGATAAACCAAATCTAGCCGCATCTTTTAGTTGAATTTCGTTGTATCCGCCCTTAATAATTGAAGCAGAGATCAGTTTGATGTTAGCTAGAGTAGACACTCTGTTCATGAATTTCATTCCATGTAAGGTTAAGTACATATCTAGTGCTTTAGTCAATCCTCCTTGTACTCTCGATTCTGTGTTCCCTACTAAGTATCTTTTTGTTTCGTCTGTAATTGAATCAGAAAAAGCAAGCAAAGCTTGTATTCTAGCATCTCTAGTTAATCCTGCCACATCAGAAACAGATGTTATATAATCTAAAGGGGCTTTCCATGTCGCCTTAACTACGTCTCCGGTTCTTGCCCACACGTTAAACATAGTAGTAGGTAAATCTAATAACTGAGTAATCCCTGACATACCTAACTGAGAAAATCCGATAAGCTGCCTAGTATTTTTCCCTATCTTTGTTACCATTTTTTCTCCGGCATCTTTATAGAAATTACCGGAGACAATATTAAAAGATTCATTAATGACTTTTCTTGCATCTTCTAAAGACGTTCCTTTCAATGCTTTTGTTTCAAACATATTACTAGTTACACTGTCTAACGTAGCTTTAGGAGTAGGACCTAGTACTTTTACTATCCCTATCTCTCTAGACATTTTTGTAAGATAGCCGCCCATCATTTCCTGAAATGTTTTATTTCTTCCAAACAGATCGTTATACTCTAGAAAAGCCTCTGCATTTTTAAAATGTATAGATCTAGATTTTTGTACTTTTTTAGTAGTTCCCTCTACAACTTTATCTAATACTTCAGAAAAATCTGAATGCTGTTCAACGCTACTTTTTTTAGATAGGTCATCGAACATTTCATGAAGTCTATCGATCCAGGCATTTCCTTTTATTTCGCTCGGTAATTTTCCTGCTGCAATTTGATCAATAGCGCTTATAAAAGATTGTGCATTTATTTCTGGAAAGGTTTTAATGTTATCCACTTTCATCATGAGTACTTTAGACCAATCATCGAACCCAGCTTCTACTATTGCCCTAGCATCGTGTGACTGAGGTACATAATTTTTAATGTACCCTACATTCAGTCCTATGTCGGATGTTTCAAGGTGAACATTATCTAATGTCTTTCTATAAAAATCAGCAATTTCATTTATTACTGAAGCTGAAGGCCCTTCATTTTTTATTCCTGTCCAAAGAACTTTAACAATTTCTTTATCAAACTGTCCCGAGACAAACGCAGGCAATAACCCCTTGCTTCTAAGATGTGCAATAGGAACTGTTAGGTAACGAGCTTCTGCATCTTTAATAGCGGATTCTGCTGACAGCCCGGTAAACTTTCCTTTTGTAGTTGACTCCTCTAATACTGAAATAATCCCCTGTTTAGCGTCTCCATTAAAACTTGGGTCTAGTGCTCGTCTTGTCAGGTCAATTTCAGCAGAAATGCTTAGTAACTGCGTCTTAGCTTCTTTAGTCAGTTTAAATCCCGTTGATTCGATATATGCTCTAACAGCATCCCTGAATAACTTAGGGTCTGCGTAGTTTGATCTAATAGCATCTATTGTCTGTACTATTTCTATTGCCTCATTCTCAGAGATAGAGTTGGAATACATTTCTTTTATCTTAGGGATACAGTTTTTTAATGCCATACTAACCTTTATTTAAACAATATGTAGA
>ERZ724522.546-NODE-546-length-23749-cov-4.842703_pt1 | contig 23749 bp, 13 predicted proteins | sample MGYA00376055_ERZ724522 | MGnify/ENA primary metagenome ERZ724522 (study PRJEB28724, sample SAMN07190884) | wastewater metagenome | isolation source: effluent of sewage treatment plant in Hong Hong | place: Hong Kong | collected 2016-03-17 ...
CGGTGGCCGCCTCGAAGGGGTTCTTCTTCAGGATCAGCAGCAGGGCGCTCATTGCAGCGTCTCCGTGGCGAGATTGGGATGGACCTCGGACTGCTCGATGTAGTCCATCAGTTTCTGCCGGCGGCGATCCACCTCGGCGATGTACTCCTTCACCAGATCGGCCTTGCCTTCGTCGGAGAGCCCGCGATCCTGCAACCGTTTCCGCAGCGCGTATTCGGTGTCGGCGATCTCCCGCATCATCCGGCGCACGTTCGTGGTCCGGCTCGTCTCGGGATGGATGGGGTAGACGTTCACACCCACCGCCCGCAGCGCCGCTTGCCCGGACGTGGACAGAGGATCACCGAACCGGTCGGTCTGCCCGGTGGCCGCCCGGACCGCATGACCGGCGGCCCCGTGCTCGGTGATGATGGGCGGCATCGCCATCGTCCACAGGTAGTTGATGATCTGCAGCAGTTGCCGCTTCGGCGGATCGCCGGGCGCCACGATCTCGCGGCCGGTGAAGGAGTCCCGTCCGGTCATGACGGCAGTAATCAGGTCGGTCAGCGGACCGGAGAAGAGACCGAGCGCCTGCACAGTCTTGCCGGCCTCTCCTTCTGCGGCCATCCGGATCGGTTCGGTCCACGTCGTCCAAGGGAAGAAGTAGCCCATGTCGATGACCTGCCAGCGACCGGTGTCGTCCTTCCACGGCAGCACGTAGGCGTGGCCACGCTCCTGCAACCACTCCGGCAGCGCCTTCTTGAGCGCCTCAATGTCGTCGTCGTCCACGTCGAACGCCGCCGCCAGCAGGGCCGGGAGCCCATAGGCCAGCGCGATCCACGGCAGATAGCGCTCCGGATGGTGCCGGGCGGTCTTCAGGAGCAGCGGTGCGACCTTCACGGCGAAGGTCAGGAACGGCATGCCCATGGGCGCGTTGCGGAGGTAGCGCACGTTCTTCGACACCAGCGAGTAGTCGAACAACGCCTCCTGCGCCGCGAGGGCGGCCTCGTGCTCCGGCTGGCCGCGCTCCATCTCGTCCATGATCTTCATGGTCTTGCCGAGCGCTTCGGTCAGTTGGTACTTGTCCGAGGCGTAGTCCATCACCGCGCCGACCGCGAGCTTGATCTTCCCCCAGGTGCCGAGCAGACCGGACGCCCGCTCGATCTCGAGCAGATCGCGCTGCATGCGGTACAACTCCTGCGCGTTGAACGTCGACTCGGTCACCCCGTACTTCAGGGCCACGAGGTAGTGGCGCACGCGGGAGCGCTCCTCCGGCGACAGCGACCGGCCGCCCCGGCGGTATTCGTTGTAGAGCATGATCTGGCGGAAGGCGCGAACGAACAGTGTCGGGATCCGCCGCAACGGCACGCCGGACAACTGCAGCAGCACCATGTTGGAGACGAAGTTGCGCACCTGCGCCGGCGGGTTCAGCGACACCTTGCCTGCCTTCCAGAGCGACGTGAGCCGGGTGCCGATCCCGCCATACCCCAACAGGGACATGGCCCAGCCGGGGTCCGCCGGAAGGAAGTCGTTCACCCCCATGAGATCGTCGTAGATCTCCTTGCGGACCCAGATCCCGCGCAGCCGGCCGTAGCGGGCGGTGTTCGGGATCTGCCGGTAGTCGGCATGCTCGCCCTCGATTTCCCCGAGCGCTTCGTCGGCCAGCACGTCGAGCTCTTCGGCGATCTTGCGGGCGTTGGCCGCATCGTGCGGGTCCTGGTGCCGGGCCTGGCGGCGAAGGCGTTCCGCCTCCACCTTCGCCCAGTGGGCGGACACCCGCTTGCCGCGCCATTCGATGACCGACTTCGGCAGTACCCACTGCGCGTTCTCGGCGATCGCCGCGAGGTAGTCGAGGATCGCCATGTCGCGCATCGGCCGCACGATGGCCAGGCTGGACAGATAGCCGGGGTCCTCCACCGGGCCGAGCACCGCGTCGAGGAACTCCTGATCCAGCACCTTGCCGGTCTGGGCGTCGTAGACGTGCACCTCGCCGTCATCCCCGACCCGGCGATCCAGCTTGCGCTGCTTCAGGTAACCGCGATCGCTGATCTTCTTGCCAGCGCCGAGGGCCTTCCAGTTCTGGTCCCCGAGCAGGAACTTGAGGTAGACCTGCGGCAGATACCGGCCGCGATGCGCCTCGCGCACCTCGGGCGTCATGGCCCCGCGGGCAACCAGGGCATCGCCGACGGACTCGATCAGCGCCTTCGTGCGCTCCGCCATCGCGGCGACCGAGGGATTCGGGATCATCGCCTTGTCGGCCCCCGGGGTGAGGAAGTACCGATAGGCGGCCTGCTGGTCTTCCTCGCTCGCCGTGGAGAAGATGGTCTTGATGTCCGCGGCGATCTCGTCGAAGCGGGCGATACGGCCCAGCAACTGGTATCGCATCGTCTCCAGCGCCTTGCGGTCGGGGACGAAGGCGAAGGGGTCCACCTCCATCTTGGCGCGGTCGAGGAAGTTCTGCGCCCTTTGGCGGAGCCCAGAAACGTCAAGCCCCGCTTGTTGCGGGGCCTGGGAGGGGGCGGCGGAGGCGGGTCGGGAACCCGGTGGAGACTTCCTGCTGTAGAAAGTGCCGACCAGCGCGGGGTCTAGGCCCTCGCGCAACTGGCGTACAACCTGTCCCAGAATACTTCGCCGTGCTTCTGGGCTTGTTGCGCGTACCAGGGTATTGAGGAGAGCCGCTCTTTTAAGCGTTGCCTCCCCTGCTCTCGCCGCTCGCGCTCCTCGGGACTCTCGGGCGAGATCTCGGAAAGCAGCTTCGTCAAGGTTCTCTCCGGTTCGCTCATTGCGGAACTCCTTCGCGTCGACGTCGTAGACCAGGTCAGCCGCCTCCGGCATCTCCCGGGCCAGCAGCTCACGGGAGAACTTTAGCAGGTTTGCGAGATTGTCCTTGCCGTCCTCCCACTGCAATCCCTCGGCGACCTGCCGCTCGTGCGGGTAGAGGTGATCGGTCGTCTCGAACTTCATCGCCGAGGAGATCATGTTCTCAGTGCGACGGAACAGCGCCGCGTCCGTCAGTCCCGCCGGATCGCCGATGAACATCCATCCGTTGTTGTGCGCGTAGGTGGCCGCCAGGTTGTAGGCCGCGGTCCCCCGCGTGACGCCCTCCACGAACAGGCTCGCGTCGATGTCCACGGCGCCGTCCTTGTAGGTGCGGATCATCGCCTGCACACCGTCGGGCATGGTGATGATCGCCATGCCGTCCAGGTTCCAGGCAGTGGACCCCATCTCGAGCACCTTGATGCCGGGGTCGATCTCCGCCGCGATCTCGGTGAGCGTCTTCTTGTCCGACTTCGGTTGCTGGTACAGGTCCTCGATGTCGGACAGCAGCGAGAGGGTGGATGCCGCGAAGTCCTCTCCGGAGGAGGGCGCCGAAGAGAACAGGGTGTCCTCCCCCTTCGCCATGCGCTGCGACTGCCTCGGCGCGGAGTACACGTGCGTCCACCTCGACGCCGAAGGCCGCTGCCACGCCCCACGAGCTCGGGCGATGATGGCGAGCACGTCGGCATTGGTCATCTGTAGCTGGACGCCGCGTCGCCGGAACCAGTCACGCACCCAGGCCACCAGTCGCTGCAGCAGCGTCGGCTCGACGTTCTTCCCGGCCCAGTCCGCCAGCACCTCCTCCGTGGCCTTCACCTGCGACAGGGACGGGTACTTCGCCCGGCGCCGGTCCGCCGCCCGGCGCACCGTCTCGTTCTCCCGGTACATCTTCATCAGCACCGCATCGATCTCGGGGCCGAAAATGGATTGCAGGCCGAAGTGCGCCGCCTCGTGCAGCATCGTGAACACGGACTCTCGCGGGGTCGAGAGATTGCTGGCGATGAGGTAGATCTGTCCACGGTAGAAGGCGCCGCGCACGATCGACCCGTCGCCCCGGATGCTCCTGGCCAGATCGCGCGGCAGGTCGCTCACGTGCTGCACGACGTGGATGGTCGGAAGCCCCTTGCCGACGGCGCGGATAGGCGCGATCGCCGCCTCGACGTCCCGCACCCGCATGACACGCGAGGGCCTGGACGGCGCGGTCCGGCGGTCTGAGCGGGAGAACGCCGTCGCCATGCGCTCGAGGTAGTCGAAATCTGCGGTACGCGGTTCCTCTTCCGCGATGCCCGCCGCGACCTTGGCTCGCCGAAGTTCTTCTGCGGTCAGTTCAAGGTGAGGGATCTCCCAGCGCTTCGGCCCTGCCTTGGCTTCGTCCCGCGTGACCTCAGTTTCCCCGACGGTGCGCTGCTCGTCCTCGTTCTCGACGTTCTGAATGCGCAGCACCGTGCGCTTCTGGTCGCCATTCTTGACCTCGAAGGGCGCCTTCAACACCTTCCAACTGGTCTTGTCCGCATTGAGCACGACGAACTCGCCAACCTTGAGCGGACGCGGTCCCCGTGCCGGAGGCGCCTCGAACTTGCGCGGTTCGTACAGCGGTTGTCCAGACTCGTCGGTGGCGTAGAGATACGGCACCAGGCGCGCACCGTCCGCCGTCTCGACGATCACGTAGTACCCGTCCTTGGCGTACTGGTGGCCGCTCACCTGATAGGGCTTGCCTGCGACCCGGATCTCCGTGCCCACTGGCGCGCTTTGCCGCAGCCACGCAGGCGGAGGGACCGGATTGATGTCCAGGTCCGCCTCCACCTGTGCATACAGATCCCGCTTCTTCTTGAGATCCGCCTCCCGCGGGAACGGCGCCTGCATGGCCTCCTGCAACGAGGGAATACTGCGCTCCATCTCGCCGAGCCTCGCCTCGGTCTTGGACACCTTGTGCTTCATCCCCCTCAGCACGGACTCGATGCTGCTGGACGATGGCCCCACCTCGTGCCGCCTCGCCATCTTCAATGTGAAGGACGGAGAGGCGTTCCTGAAGGGGTAGTACATCAGGACCGGGATGCCGTAGACGGTGGCAACCATCTGTTGATCACTCTCGGGTTGCAGCGTCTCGACGTAGTCCTTGAGCGCTTGATCGAATTCCTTCCGGTTATCGAAGTCTTTTCCGTTCACCTTGGCCGTGAACTCCTGGTCCTGCAACTTCTCCGTTGCTTCCGCATCCGTCCGGAAGGCCGCCAAGGTCTTCTTCCAGCCTTCGATCTCTAAGCCCACCATCTCCAGCCGGTGCTGGGCGTCCTGTCGGCCCAGCATGTGGGTGCGCTGCCGGTTCTCCAGCCGCTCGACGTCCTGCTTGTATTTGTTCAGCAGCAGGATTCGGGGATCTCCCGCGGCCTCGGAGAGGGAGCCAAGGATGTCGTCGTCCTCGTCCATGCTGGCCGCATCGCCATCGATGATCCGGACATTCTTGTCGGCCTTGAGGAACGCCTTGATGAAGCGCTCCTTGACGGCGAGCACCTGCCAGCGCCGCCCGTCCAGGCGGTCTGTGATATAGCGGTACTCCAGCACGGTGTTCCACTTGTTCCCCTGGCGGTGCCCGCGGCCGTTGCGCTGCTCGAGATCGCCCGGGCGCCACGGGGCGTCCATGTGGTGCATCGCCCGCAGGTTGATCTGCATGTTGACGCCAACCCCAAGCGTCGCGGTCTGACCGATCACCACCCGGATCTCGGCGCGGTTCATCGCGTCCGCGATCTCCTTTTTCTTCTCGTCTGAAATGCCCCCAGCCACCACCGCGATCTCGCTCCGCTTCACGCCTTGGGCGGCGAGTTTTTCGACGATGTCGTTCACAAGGTTGAACTTCTTGACCTTCGTCTTGGTGACATTGCCGGACGCATCCTTCTTCACCCGGACACTCTCGTCCGAGAACCCACGCTCCAGGAAAATCACCTGGGTGGCCAACGGATGTTCGGCGTAATGGCGGGCGACATTCTTCACGCAGCGGTTGACCTTGGAGCCCTCGAAGTCAGGCGCAGTGATGTCGTACAACCTGGCATCCATGGCCGCGTTTGAGGCATTCGTCTCCAGGATCACCGGGCTGGCCGGGTGCCCGGAGCGCATCATCTCCATGCGTGCCTTTCCCCCGGCATTCTTGAACAGCGTCGCCAGTTTCTGGAGAGAGGACAGGATCTCCATCTGCTCCGGACTCATGGCCCCCACGTCGTTGACGATCTTCTTGTAGGGACGGCCCACCGGGTTCTCTGTCCGACCGTTGACCAGTTCCGCGACCTCTTCCTTGGAAAGCCCCTCGTCCGACAGGATCTTGCCCGTGGCTGTCGGGCGCGGAGCGAACTCCGGCATGTCGTCGGCGAAGACGATGTCGGTATAGCTGCCGATCATGCGGCGAAGTTCGGCCACGTTGACGAAAGAGGCCAGTCGGGTCACTGGCTCGTACTGACCGGCCGCGTTCAGCTCCACGTCGGTCGTGGAATCGGCGAAGGTGTTGAACCAGGAGTCCCAGTCCGATACTCCGTCGCGCTCCATGATGTCCTGGGAGACGTAGCGCTGCAGGTTGTAGATCTCGTTCAGGGTGTTCGTGATCGGCGTGCCCGTGAACAGGTGCACGCCGGTGCCCCCGTTGACCGAGCGGACGTAGGAGGTCAGGAACCGGAGCGACAGCGAACGATTGCTGGTGCTCTTGTTCAGACCGCGCAGCGCCATCTTGGTGGCCAGGGGTGGCTTGCCGAACTCGTGTGCCTCGTCCACCAGGATCATGTCGACGCCCAGTTCCTCGAACGGGATCGCCCCTTCCTTGGAGGCTTTCTCGGCCATGTCCTCGATGCGGGCAATGATCGCGTTGCGTGCCTTCACCAGTTCCTTGGCTGTCGCATCCCGCACACGTCCTGACACTTTCGGGTTGTCGAACTCGTCCATCATGGCGACGGTCAGTTCGATGTTCTTCTCCGCCGCCGCCTCGATGGCTTCCTGTTCCATGGCCGCGATCTCTTCCGCCGCCATCGCCATCAGGGTTTCCTTGCGCAAGCCGAACATGCCGATGCGCGAATGCGGGATCACGACTGCGTCCCAATCGTCGTTGGCGATCTGGCGCATCGCCACCGGCAGGGCATCCTTGTCCAGCCCTCCAAGGTAGAGCACGCGCGCCCCCGGGTACATCTCCTGAATCTCGCGCGTCACCGACTTCGCATTGGCGTTATGGGCCAGCAGCAGTGGCTTGCGGGCGATACCATAGCGGCGCGATTCCACCGCCAGTCCGCCCATGGTGTACGTCTTGCCGGTGCCCACCTCGTGCGCGTAGACGCCACGACGGTTCACCAGCCCGCGCCAGATCGCATTGACCTGGTGCTGACGCAGGCTGAAAGGCGTCTCCCCCCGGTGCAGCGCCATCCCTTCGAGGGTCAGGAACGAACCATCGAACTGCGGATCGGCCTCGGCGTTCATGACCTCGTTGAACTCGCGCTCCAGCGCCATGCGCCGGTCGTAGTCCTTCCAGATCCAATCGGAGAATTCTTCCCGCAGCCGACCGATGCGCTCGGTCACGAGCCCCGTTTCGCCCTCGTTCACGGAACGGCTGCCGTCACTGTGCTGATCCCACACCGTGATCTTTGTGTTGTTGAATGCCGCGGCCAGCACCCGGCCGAAGTTCACCCGCGATGTGCCCCAGACGCTTCGCGCCTCTGGCTTGCTCTCGATGTCATCGTCCAGTTTCACCTTCCAGGTGCCGAGACGGAAGGCGATACCGAGTTTGTCGCGCCGGTCGTCAGTCAGTTTCAGCAGGTCGGCAACGTACTGGCGGTAATAGGCCACCGAGATCCAGGGGGCGCCAAGTTTCGCCTCGATCTTGTAGTACGGCGTGTCCTCGGGAATCACCTCCTTGAGAGCGGCGATGTTGCGCTCCATGTCCTCGCCGGACGCCTTCGCCTCCAGGGCCTCGCGCATCTTCCGGCGGACATTGCCGGAGAGATAGACATCGCGCGCCTCGTAGGACCCGTCGGGCATCTTGAAGACGGCGCCCGAGTCCAGCAGTTCCTTGGCTGCCTGGGCTTCGGCCACGCCGGCCTGCTCGGCGATGCGGGCCATGTCGATGCGCATGGACTCGTTGCGGCCGAGCACGAAGGCATCGCGCACCGAGGGCTTGTCGAGCTTGCGCTTGGTGCGCACGGTGGCCTCGGTGAGGATGCGGGCGGGGACGTAGCTGTCGCCAGATTTTCGTTCGAGCGCAGCCAGCGCGGGCCAGAAGGGGTCGCCGACCTTGCGCATCCAGGTGAGTGCATCGGAGCGGTTCAGGGAGCCGTTGTCTTTCACGAACGCTAGATACTGGGCGTTCAGTGCCTTGCGCTTGGCCTCCATCGTCGCGTCGCCGTCGCGCTCCGCATCCACCAGAGCGCCGTAGGCGCGGCGCATGCTGATGAGCGCGCGCAGGGCGTCCTCCCGCGCCTTGGTCTTCTTGGCGTCCTTGACCCGATAGTTGACGATCTCGTGCAGTGGGGCCATGAATTCGCCGCGCACCACGAACAGGCCGCCCTTTGTCCCCTCAACGATCGAATTCTCGCGATCGACCGTGCTGTTGCGCACGTAGTTGATCGTCTGCCCGCCCGGACGCGGGTCGAAGACCCCCTCGGGAACCCTCTCCGGCAAGGCGGTAAGCCGGCGCATCAGGTCTGCCGGCCGGTCGACGATCATGCCGGGGCGCCCCTGCGTGGTGCCGTGGCCGTAGTTGAGCGTGCCCAGAACGTGATCCGGGTGCTTCTTGTAATACTCATTCACCCGGATCTTTGCGCCGTGGGGTGTGTCGATCTCCACCGTCTCGATCCAGCCGGACAGATCAGGGTGCGGATTCGGCTCTCCCCGCTTGCGCAGCACAATGATGTCGGTGACCACCGCGGTGCCGGCATACTTTTCGAAGGCGCCGGAGGGCAGGCGGAACGAGGCGATCAGATCGGCCCTGCGCGCCAGATCCAGGCGCGCAAGTTTCCCCTGCTTGTCCATCGTGCCGGAGCTAGTGATACCGATGACGAGCCCGCCCGGCTTCACCTGGTCCACCGCCTTCAGGAAGAAGTAGTCATGCAGGCTGGGCGAGATCAGGCGATACCGGCGATCGCTCGGGCCGCGCGCGTCGAAGGGCCAGTTGCCGATGACCAGGTCGTAGAAGTTATCCGCCGTGGCGCTGTCCTGGTAACCCTTGATCTGGATGTTGGCGTCGGGATAGAGCAGCTTTGCCATGCCGCCGGTGAGCGCATCCAGTTCGATGCCGGTCAGTTGGCTGGCCGCCTCAAGATCACGCGGCATCAGACCGAGGAAATTGCCGATGCCGACGGACGGTTCGAGCACGCGCCCGCCCTTGAATCCCATGCGGCGCACCATGTTCCACATGGCCGTCACGGTGGGGGGGTCGGTGTAGTGGGCGTTGATGATCGAGCGCTGCGCGCTCTCCCACTCTGCCTTCCCAAGGTGTCCGCGCAGCCACTTGTCCGCCTCTTCCCAGCCGGGTTTCGGACGAGGCCGATCCCATGAACCGAGGAAAAGCTCCTGGCCGAAGGACCCCCAGCCGATGTACCGCGCGAGCGTGTCGCGCTCTTCCTTGGTGGGATCGCGGCCTTCCTCCTGGAGACGGAGGAACGTCTCGATGGCGGCCTTGTTGCGGTCGAATCGGACCCGGGGAGATCCGCCGATCAGCGATTCCGGATCGATGACATGATAGTTGCCGAGGGTCGGTTGCTTCGGCGGGGGTGGGGCGGCTACGTCTCCTGCGTTTCCGGTTCCATCAGGAGCCAGTCCCGTTCCGCCTGCTCCCTCGCGTCCGTCCGGTACATCCCTGCTTCCAGGTTCGCCGTCTCGGCCTCTTCCATCTTCCGCGCCAGCACCACTGCCAGGCTTCCGGTCAGGTCCGGCCCCAGGCGCCGACACATCTGCGGGCGATGTTCCTCCCAGAACTTCACCATCTCCCGGTGCAGTTCCAGGCTGCCCTTCCCCTCCTCGTCCGCGATCCGCTGCGCCTCCGTCTTCACCCAATGACGGAATCTGAGCAGATCCCGGTTCTGTTCCGGAATCGACCGTGGGTCCATTGCCTTCCTCCTGCTGAGTCCGGATCTTACCGTCCCGGACATCTTCCATGAATCGGACCACATAGGGCTTCATCGCGTTCATGGCATCGGCGCCGAACTTGTCCAGCACCATGCGCACGATTGCCCGCATCGCGTCCTTGAGATCCGTGCCGGCCGCCTGGAAGTGCACGATCGCCTGCTGGAATAGCGGCTTGGCCTTGGCGTAGGTTTCCTCGTCGAACGACAGCCCCGAGGACAGTTTGCCCTTTCCACCGAACAGCGCCCCCAGCCCGTCGATGGCGGCGTTCAGTCCCGCGGCGGTGTTCTTGGCGGCCGAGGTGGCAGCATCCGAGGCAGTGCGCTGAGCGCCGCGCGCCGACGCTTCCGATACTACAACCGCGATCCCGCCCTTGATCGCCTTCTCGATCTGCCAACGCTTGAGGAACGTTCCAGAGTTCCTTTCGTCATTCCAGAGTTGCACGGAATCAGGACTGAACGCCCGGATGCGGTCGATGTCCCCGGCCTTGAAGTAGTCAAAGTCTTGAGTAAATCGCAGGCGATCGCCCACCGCGATGCCCAGATCCGCCACCCACTTCGGGGTCGCGGGTTCCTTGGTCTTGCCCCGCTTGGCGGGAAGCGATTTCTGAGGCTTCCGTTCCTCGTCCTTCGCCAGTTCCTCAGCGAGCACGTCGTCGAACATGGCGCCCATGTCCTCCTTGCGCGGCGCCTTCGCGGGCTCCTCTTTCTTTGGACCCGTCACCGGCGCCAGTGGCTTGGTCGTATCGCCCTCCTTGAGCCACGCCTTGAACTCCGCCATGGACAAGGTGCCGATCGCCTGCATGCCCCGCCAGTCCTGGGCGTAGTTGGAGCGATAGGCGGCCTTGGCTTCCTCGAGCGAATCGAAGCCGAGCATGACCTTGTGCTCGTCGAACTCGTGGGTGCCCGGATCCTTCTGATCCACCACGAACACCGGCCCGTCGTAGTCCTCCGGCGTGCCCGGCTTCACGAACACGTCGATGTGGTCCTTGTCCTTGCCTACCGTGCCGCGGATGTAGCCGTAGTGGTGCGACATCTCCACCTCCCACGACTTCCCGCCTCGATCCACCCCGGAGCGCTTCGACCCCTGCGGGTTCTCGATGGAGATGTCCAGCCCGGCGATGCGGATGTGACCCTTCTGGTAGTTCCCGGCCTCCTTCTGCGGTGGCGTGGGCTCCGGCAGATCGTTGGTCGGAGAGGTAGCGGCGGCGTGGGCGGCGGCGTCAAGGTCGGAACGTGCGTCCTCAGACGGGGGGTTCTGTCCTTGACTTTCATCCCGAACCGTGGATTTCGGCTGATCTTCGTCCCTTGGACCCGTCTCCGTGACCGAACGAGTGACAGCCTCACCCTCTTCCATCAGTTTGCCTAAGCCGGCCGCCAGCGATTGCGGCTGAGTCTCAAGATACGCAGATCCGCTTTCTTCCTCGATTCCGCCGTCCTCAAGCCCGTCCACTCGATCGCCAACCAGCCCGATTCCGGTCGAAGCGCCTAAGATCTGGTTGCCGTTTTCGTCAACCACCACGAGCGCCTTGGTCTTTGTGCCATCTTTTCTGGTTTTCTCGATCACCTTCCACGATGCTTCGGTTCCGGTGTCGGTAATGGAATCTCCGTCCTTGGCCCGTAGGAACCATTCGCGAAAACGAGCGCGCCAGCCGTTTCGCTTCTCGACGGCGGCCTTGTTCTCTTCACGACGTCGGACGGAGTTGGCGGCATCTTTTGAGGATTGCCACGCGCCCGCCCAGTTCTCGTAAGCGCGTTCGTATTCGGGCGACCCGGGTGTCAGGTTGCCCGGGTCGAATCGGTCCGGCGCCTCCGCTGCCTGGCCGGGCGCGACTCCGGCATCACCCTGGGATTCTCCCGATGCGACTACGGGGGCTTGGCTTTCAGCTTCAGGCGAGGCGGGGCGTTGCTCCGGGTTCGGTGCGGGCTCCGCTGCAATTGCAGTGACTTCCGGCGCGACCTCTTCGGCCTTCGGAACCTCTTCGGGCGCCTCCATCACCGGCGTCTCCGGCGGGCGCGAGGCCAGTAGTTTCTCTTCGGAGCCGATGAACGGAGCGCGGGAAGGCTTCCAGGTCTGTCCGCCGTCCGTGCTCTTCAGCCGCATGTGCGTGATGGTCGGATAGCGCTGGCGGTACTCCTCGAACGAATCGACCTTCGCCTGGGAGTCCGGGCGGATGTACTTGTGCCAGAGCATCTCGTCCACCGGCACCACGCGATACTGCGCCCCCTTCTCCGTCCAGGTCTGGGGCTGCGCAGGGGCCGCGGACGTGGCGGCCGCGTTGCCGGGCAGCAGATCCTCGGCGCTCGCGGGGATGCCACCGCCGTGACCGGCATCCGCCGCCGGTGCGGCAGACGGTGCAGTGGGAGGCACGCTGCCGGGTGGCTGCGCTCCGGGCGCTGCGGCTTGACCGGGTTGCGGCTGCGGCCTGGGTGCCGGGGCCTGTTGCCCCTGCGAGCCCGACAGCGCACCGCCGACCCCGCCGATCAGCCCTTCCATCGCTGCGTTCAGCGGAACGTCCTCGCCCAGGGTCTGGCGCGGGTCGACCCGACCGACCCCGACGTTCGTCGCGAGCTGCTCGACGGCGCCCTGGCCACCTTCGTCCACGGTTCCGATGACGGCGCGACCCGCGCGGCCGACCTTCGGCCCGACTCCGACCGCCAGCGCCTCCAGGCCGTACTTGCCGCCCAGCGCACCCACCACCGCGGTCAACGCCAGCTCCGGCAGGTGTTGCACGAACTGGGTGCCGAACTCCTTCTTCGCCTGCGCCTCCGTCATGGTCTGACGGGCACGGGCGTAGTCCGGATTCACGCGCTGCAGTTCGGCGTCCGGCGTCGCCTGGATCTTGTCGTAGATGTTGCCGCGCACCTCGCCCACGGCCAGGGTGGAGGCCAGCCCCATGGCGATCTTCTCGGCCATCGGCTCGGCGATCCGGGCGGCCTGCAGCACCTTGCCGAAAGCGGCGAACGGTCCGATGTTCCCCGCCGCCTCGGCCACCAGGCCGAGTGGGTCGTCGATCACGGCATGGGACAGATAGGCGCTCACCTTGCTCCATTCGTCCGGGGCCGCCCGCAATGCCTGGTTCAGTTTCTCCCGCTCCGCCTTCTTCCAGTCCGACTGCGACGCCTGACCCTGCTTGATGAAATCGTCGATGGACTGCGAGGCCGCGCTGCCCGGGGCCACGACATCCACCCCGGCCTTGGCCAGACCGGCCACCGCGTTCCCGGCGTCGATCATGAAGTCGTTCATGTAGGCGAAGGCGTCGCGCTCCGGTGCCTTCTTGGGCGCCGCGGTCGTTTCTTCTTGCCGATGCAGCGGAAATACCGACGTGCCTTCCAGCCCCAGCGCCTCTTCCAGCGACTTCATGCGCGGCCGGCTTTCGGGCAACCGCCCAGAGACTTCATCGGAATACCGATGCACCGACGGAAAGCGAGGGTCGGTGTTCGTATCCACGATCTCGCCCCGCTTGAGGCTGTCGCGGTTGTAGCCCTGGTAGTACCCGGCGGCCAGCAGGCGGGGGTCATCGGTGCCGAGCGTGTCCCGCCCGTGCTTGAGGTAGCGGATTCCGGCCTCGATGTTGTGGCGGGGATTGTTGATATCCCCGTCCGGGTACATCTGCCGAAAGGTCGCGGGCATGACTTGCATCGGCCCGCGGGCGCCAGCCGAACTCGTGCCGGCATTGCGTCCGCTGCTCGACTCCTGCTCGAAGATCGAGGCGGCCAGGCGCGGGTCCACCCCATGAAAGTTCGCCCGCTCGATCAGGTACGACTTCAGATCTTCGGGCGTCGCAGCCCCGCGAGGAGACTCCAGTCCGAAGGCTTCTTCGAGACTCTTCATCGCATCTGCTCGCGCGAGATTCCGCTGGTGGCCGCCCCGCCGAGCCGGGCGCGCATCTGGTCGCGCTGCGCTTCGAGCCTCTTGATCTGCTCCGAACGGCGCTTGTCGAATCCCGTGTCGGTCTTCTTCAGCCGAACGATCGCCTCCTCCAGATTGCGGATCTCGCCCTGAAGGTCGGCGGCCTGGATCTGTGCCGAGGAAATGCCCGTCCCTTTACGCTGCGCCTTGAGGTCTGCGAGCTGCTTCTTCGCCGACTCCGGCAGGAGATCGCCACGAGCTTCGAGCGCCTGGATTCGACGGTCGAGATCCTTCGCTTTCGACACATCGGCAGACTCCGATGCAATGCCACGACCAGAAGCCGCAGCGCCTGCGCCACCGGGTTCTCCCGCCTCCGCCCCGGAAATGATCCCGCCACCACTGCCACCCTGATTCGGAACGCGACCCGGCGGGCTTTCGGTCACGGTTTTGGGCCCGTTCACCAGACGGTCGACCAGTTCTTGAGGTTTCATCCCCGCCTGCTTGGCCCACTTGTCGATGGGCACATCCTTGAGCATGTCCGGAGTGATGGTCTTGCCGGACTCGATCGCGCGGGAGCGGGTGGTATCCAGGTATTCGAGCACCTCTTCCTTGCCCAGAGCGCGCGTCGCCGCCCCCATGGGGTAGACCTGACCGTTGACCTCCCAGGATTGCTGCGCGACCAGCCGGCCCTTCGGATCGACCTGCGCTCCTCCGTATACCGCCCTCCCTTCTGTTGCCAGACGGCCGGCGTCCTGGATCGTCATCGGCTTGCCGCCGTTCTCCGCCGCCATCATCAACTGCGCCGCGATGGTGGACAGGCGTCGCGAATTGTCGTTGTGGCGGGCCTTGGCGGGATCGCCGGTCACCGGATCCGGCGTGCCGAAGTTGCTGCGGACGAACTCGTCCACATCCTTCTGAATCTGCACGCGCCGGGTGGCATCGAGCATGTCGGGGCCCCCATCATCGCCTCCGCCAGCGCCTCCGCCAGCGCCCCGACCGCGTCCCTTATTCGACCGGTTGGCGTTGATCTCTGCCACCTTGATCTTTGTCGGGTTGTCGCCCCGCTTGTTCGCCGCATCTGCCTGCTTGAGTTCGATCTCGGCGCGGTTCTTCTCCGACTCCTCCTGCTGCTTTCTGAGGCTGGCCATGTAGTTCGCGTAGGCCGAGGGGGAACTCAGCGTGGTGAACGCTTCGCGGGCGTTGTGCGTCTCGGTGGTGCCGTCCTCGTAGGTGAACTTGAAGACTCCGCTCTGCGTGCCGTCCGGCCCCTCTCCGGTGGGCTCGATGCTCTTCACCCGGTGTTGTCCGGCGCCGTTGAAGGCGGTCTTCGCGCCTTCCATGTCGCCGCTGGTCAAGGCTCGCAGCGCATCGGCCGCACCTTCCTCGCGCGCCTTCCAGGCGAAGTTCAGGAACTCCAGCCCCTTGGTGTTGCCACTGCGCAGCAACGGCGCAGCAACCTTCGTCCACGTCTCCGCGTTCGGCTTGGCGGCCATCAGCACCCGGCCGACCTGCTCCGAGGCGGGCAGGTTCGGGTCCCAGGTCGACGGGTCCGGGGCCAGCACCGCGAGGGATTCCTTCCAGGCCGCTTCCTCCCGCGCCTCGCGGTCGAGGTCGCGCTGGTTGCGCTGCATCGTCTGGTCGGTCAACGCCCGCCGCTGGCGCGCGTCGTCCTCCATGATCCCCATGCGCCGCCCTTCCATCTCGCGCTGGTTGCGAAGGTTGTCCGCCAACATGCCGGTGCGGTACCCGGAGCCCAGGCCCTCGGCGAGCCCGCCTGCCAACGATCCGAAGTTCATTGCTCGGCCCTCACTTGTTGTAGTTCGACCAGTCGTACGCCCCGCCGCCGGTGCTGCCCGGGATCACGGCCGGAGCCGCGCTCTTGCCGATCGCTCCCCCGATTCCGGCGCCCAACGGCCCGCCCAACGCGAACCCGCCCACCGTCCCGACCAGTTGGCCAATCCCCGCCCACTTCGCTGCATCCCGCTGCTGATCGGCGTTGTAGGCCTGTTGCTGCTGCTGGTTGATGCCCAACATCGCGCTGTTCGCACCGGTGAACCAGGGCAGCGCGGACTGCGTGCCGGAGTTGTAGACGTCCATGCCCTGGCTCGCGATCCCGCCGGTGGCTCCGGCACCGGACAGTCCCAGTGCGTTCTGCGAGGTGGCGTCGGACAGGATGCCCCGGCCCAGGTTGGCCGCGCCGGTGCGCAGCTGGATGCCGCCGAGACGGCGCCCTTCTCGAGCCGTGTTGGCCGCACCGGCCTCGGCCTTGGCCTGCTCAATGCCCATCTTCCAGTTCTGGGAGGCGAAGTTGGCGGGGTTCGCCCCGAACCGCGAGAAGTACGCCCCCTGATTGGCGCGGGCTCGATTGAAGGCCGAGGCGGTGTCGGTGACGGCCGACCCTGCCGCCCGCTCCATCTCCTCGGGAGAGTCGTAGGTCATGGCGTCCTGCGCCACCTGCGCGTTCACCGGCATGAACGTGCTGTCGTACTGGTTCCCGACCATGCCCGCTCGGGCGATCGCGTCCGAGGTGATGCCCCCGGTCTGCCCGGCCAGGTTCTGGAACACCGGTTGCAGGCGCTTCGCCTCGGCCAGATTCCAGGCGTAACTGTCCGACCCGATGTCGCTCATCTTGTGAGCGTTCTGGGCCACACGAGGATCGATCTCTGGCGCCTTGCTGTCGCCGCCGCCCCCGAACAGCTTGCCAAGGAGCATGCCCCCACCCGCCGCCGCTGCGATGCCGCCGAGTCCCATTCTGTTCTCCTATGCGAAACCGTTTTCGGTGTAGATCCAGTGGAAAGCCCGGCGTGGATCTGCCTCACCGGCGCCGAGCGTGAAAGTGAGTCCTGCTCCTGTCGTGGAAATGCTCCAGGTCCCCGACATCACCTGGCTTGTGTTGTCCACGAGCCTTGTGACCGAACCGTTTACGCCATTGAAATCGTAGTGATTGATCGACCGGCCGCCCGAGGTGTAGCGCTTGTCATGACGGAAGTGGATGGAGGCTGTCATCGTGTAGGTGTCTGACGCCGAGTAGTCGTTGCCCACCAAGACCGCCCCACCGAGCCCTACTCCAGCGGCTCCCGCGTTGAGCCGTTCGTCGTAAGACATCTCGCAGTACCTCTGGCATTCGCGGAGATCGGCATCAAGCGTCTGCATCTCGAAATCGGTGCGGGTCGCCCCGGGTTCCAATTGAACGGCGGTGACGTAGATGTCGGTCGCTCCGGTGGAGCATCCGTTGACTTGACTGGGGTCCACGGTGCCTGCGGAGGTGTGGCTGTACCAGCCATTTCCTTGGTCCGTTCCAAGAGAACCGCCCGTCTGTCCTGATCCGGCCGCAATGATGATTCCGAACTGCGCGACATACAGATTCTCGTCCGTCGGACTCAGCGCCGGGCAAGCGCCGAACGTCACCGTCTTCAGTTCCCACGTGTTGGTGACGTTGACATCGAACCCCTGCCGCGCGGAATACAGTTCCGCCAGGTCGGCATTGGCCCCAATGGTAACGTAGGCGGTGTAGCGCCCCACTTTGGTGGCACGAATCCAGAACGAAGCCGTGAACTGCCTCCGGTGGACCTGGAGCCAGCGCGCCCATTCGATGGGCTGATACAGTTTCACTTTCTGATACGTATCCAGCGAGTTGTTGGCTGTCGTGAGGTTGAGCCGCAAGCTGTACCGCAGTTGCACGCCCGCCTCGTCCACGGTGGGCACCGTAGTTGTACGTGAGTAGGCGTAAACCGGAGTGGAGATCGGTGTCGGAGCGGAACTCAGCGCCCATTGATCGAGCACCATCGACGGGTCATTCCCTGCCGTGTAGTTGCCGGACTTGCGCCGCTGCCCGATCCGCATCTGCCCATTGACGAGAACATTCTTCTTCCCCGAGTAGACGATCTGGATGTTCTGCACCACCTCGGGCGGGAGGTTGTCCTCTTCCACTTCCGGGACCGGTGCGGGCGGGACCGTGACCGCCCCCTCCACCGTCACCGCCGTGTCGTTGCCGTCCTGCAGCACGCGGATGATCTCGTTGATCCGCTCCGCCATTTCGTTGAGTGACACGGTGCCGGACAACTGCCCGATCTTCTGGCCGCGCCGGCCGGTGACGATTTCGAGCGTCTCGCGGATCGGCGCCATGACCGGGCGCAGGGCCTCCGGCCAGCCGGTGAGCGAGGGGATGCTCGGCTTCTTGATGAACCGGGTGATGCTCATGCCGCGCCCAGTTCCTTCATGTTCGTGCCCAGCAGGATGGCGCGCACGGTCACGTTGGTGATGACCCGGACCGATTCGTTGTCGTACTTCTGCTCGCCGCCGTTGACCCGGAAGCCGCGGTCGTTGGTCACCCGCTTGTAGAAGATCGGCACGTTGTCGCGGTACAGGTAGAACCCGCACTCCTGGTACGACAGCACCGGCAGGTTCTGCAGACCGATGCCGCAGAAGGGGAAGTGACAGAAAGGCACGAAGCCGATCTCGCCCCCCTTCCAGCCGTAGGCGCTGGCCGAGATCACTTCGTTCGCATCGGCCACCGCATCCCAGGCCGCCTGCAACAAGGCCTTTTCTTCCTCGGACTGGGTGAGATCGATGTCGATTTTGGCCGCGGTCCAGACCAGCGGCGTCGGTTCCAGGAACTCCTTGCTCTGCCAGTCCATCTGGGCCCGCACATCAGCGTCCCACTCCCGCACGGACGAACCTTGCAGCACGTAGAGCTTGCCGTTGCGCCGGTCGGCGTACAGGCCGTCGGCCTGGATCGTCGAGGAGAACAGCGCGCTCTGGTCGGACGGGTCGAGGATCAGGATCTCGCGCACCTCCGAACCCGGACGCAGATAGCTGCCGACATAGCGGCCGTCGTAGTTCGCGGCGAAGATCGAGGACGGGTCGATGCCCGTCTCGTCGTCCGACCACTGCCGTTTCGTGTAGAGCCCCTTGGTGATGACGAAGGCGCCGGTCGGCCCCTGGACCGCGATCCCCTCGTGCGTCGGCCAGGCCACCCCCACCGGCAGGCTCACCGTGCCGCGCTTGCTCAAGCACGGGTAGGCGACCTGGGCGCCCTCGAAGGTCATGGCGGAGGGGTCGGTCCCCGTGGCCACGTAGTGCGCGCCCTCGGTGGTCATCACGACGGTCTGCCCCAGGTGCCCGAGCGAGACCCCCTGATAGTTGGCGTACTTCTGATACTCAGAGGGCCAGGCGTGCGGCAGACCGGCCTCCGACAGGCACAGCCGCGTCCCGGAGATCCCGGCCAGCGAGCCATTCGGCAAGGCGATCAGGGAGTGCAGATCCGCCGGCGGCATCTCGTAGCTCGTCGACAGCAGCGTCGGCCCGGGCAGATTCGCTGCCAGGATGTTGTCGTTCAGGAAGGTCGTGGCCAGCGCCACGTCGGCGACCCTGAAGAAGTCCGTCCCGGTGCTGCGGTAGACCCGTTTCACCATGGACGCGGTGTTGTGCGGGGCGTCCCGTGTCCAGGTGCCTGACGCGGGGAAGGCGTTGCCCGAATCGGCCACCTTGAACTGCGTGGAATTGACGATCTCGGTGATGCGGTAGCGCACCGACGAGGCCACCACGTATTCACCCGCCCGCAGGAACAGGGTCGAGGTGCCCGACACCGTCGTCACCCCGGAGGAATGCGACTTAGTGGTGATCGTGTTCGAGTTGTTGAGCGAGACCTGCGTCAGGTTCACCACCCAGGTGTCGTCGACCTTGCCGTTGCCGCCCACCGAATCCGAGGGCGGGCCCTCCTCTTCGAGGACCGTGCCGTCGGCCAGCGTCGTCTTGGCGACGAAGGTGAACACGTAGAGCCGCGTCTCCGTCGCCCCGCTGCCGCCGGAGATCGCCCCCAGCGTCGGTGCGATGGTCGGCCGCACCACCCCGAGGACGAAGCAGGTGTCGGGGAACTTGTTGTCGGCCAGCGAGATCGCCTGCGCCAGCGAGGTGCGGCGCGGCTCGCCGTCGCCGGTGTAGTAGACGAACTGCGAGGAATCGTTCGCCAGCAGCGCCCGCACCGCATCCACGTCGGTGTTCCACGCCAGAAAGACGTCGTCGCCGTCGGTGTCGGTGAGGCGGTGTGCCGACTTGAGCGCCCCGGCCTTGCTCGAGGTGTAGACCGTGCGCGGCAGCCGCAGGGGCGTCAGCGCCCCGGACGTGATGTCCGCGTTGCTGGCGATCTGCGCCTGGTCATCGCGCAGCAGGCGCCGGTCGGTGCGCGGAGACAGCCCGCCGCCGAAGGCGCGAATGGCGCGGGCAGGCATTAACGCTCGCCCCCAGAGGGAGGCAGCATCGGCGTTTCACGACGTGCGATCGCCTGGACGCGCCTGCTCATGGCGTCTGCCACACGGCCCAGCCCGGCGGCGAGCTCGTTGCGGACCGACTCCACCGCAGCGGCCGGCCGGTTCGATGCCTTGATGACCTCCGTCAAGAAGACCGGCATCGCCTGCCAGCCGCACTGGCGGACGATGCGGGTCTCGCCGGTCGCGGGATTCTCGGCGGTCCATTCCCACCACGCGGGGCAAGAGCGGCCACGCTCCGGGTCGTTGTTGCGCGGGCACTGCTGGCACTGGAAGGCGGCACGGTGATCCATCAGGACGCCCTCGCACACACGATCACGTCGATGTAGGCGGGACGCCAGTTGCCATCCGCCGTCAGCCCGTGGGTGTGGGCATCTCCGCCCCCGGTCGCGGACGTGTTGCCCGGGCTCCCCAGGTTGTTGCCCCCGCCGGGAGGACCGAAGCCGTTGCCCGCCGGGGTCTGCACGCCGCCGTGGACGTGGGACGGAATCTCCGACTCTGTAAGGACGTGGCCGTCGACCGTGACGCCCGTGATCGTCCACGAACCGCCACTCCCGCCGCCGGAGCCGGACACGACGCGGAGCACCTTGTCGTTGACAGAGACGTCCTGCGTCCAGCCCGTGGGCGCGGCCGCCTGGAAGAAGGCGACCTTGGTGCCGATGTCCATGCGCGGTTTCTGCGACACGGCCGAGGTGAGCGAGGCCACCGAACCGGACAGCGACGAAATGTCCGACTGGGCCGTGGTCATGGCCGCCTGCAGCGTCGCGATGTCTGCCCGCAGGTCGGCCAGGGCCCCGGCGTTGGGCGAGCAGATGGCCAGATCCGAGGTCGACCAGGTCGCCGCCGTCGAGCCGTCGTAGGCGCGCGTGTCTACCGTGGCCACATCGCCGGTGCGAGCGGAGCACTTGAAGCACTCGAACGCCGAGTAGTCCGCCTTGATCAGCGTGATGACGAACCAGTCACCGGCCGAGGGGTTGGGGAACAGCGCTCCCTTGCCCGTCTCGAGCGTGATCGACGCGATCGCGCCGGTCGTGACGATCGCCGCGCCGAGTTTGCAGCTGGCCCCGTTGGTGAAGATCTGTTTAGCCATTGCCGCCGCCCTCCACCTCGGCCTGCGCGCGCATCTCGTCCTTGCGGGCGGAGCCGCGCGAGGAGCCGAGCCAGAACGTCAGCACCGTGAAGGTCGCCGCGTCCAGGATGCCCAGCGCGCGCATGACCAGGTTCTCCGAACCGGCGGGGATGGCATGCGCCAGCACCGACCACTGCACGTAACCCCAGACACCGATGACGACGAGCGAGATCAGCGCCTGGATAAACAGACTTGAGCGGTCCTTCATGCCTTGATGTCTCCGGGTGAGAGGGGGTCGCCCTTGAGTCGCGCGGCCCAGTCCGCCGTCGGGATGAAGACGCGCACCCCTGACTTCGGCGGGAAGATCTGCAGGTGAACCCACGAGGTCCACTGACCGATCGTGGTGCGCGGATCCTCCATGTAGAGGTTGATCAGGGGGTCCGCCAGCAGGTGCAGGTTGGCCACGCACCAGCGCGCGAACGGGCGGACGGAACGGGCTTCGCCCCGGTCGATGGCCGCGCACTTCAGATGCCACGACGTGGGCGAGGCGCCCGGCGTCCTGGCATTCGTTTCCGGCAACCGCCGTCCGGAGGCCAGCGTCAGGCGTGGCGCCTCCGGGTTCTCCTGGTAGTAGTGCGACTCCAGCAGGTTGACCCGGTTGATCAGGTTCTCGGCGTTGAAGATCATGTCCGCGGTCATGCCGCGGAAGTCGTCGTTGAGGTACTCGCCGACGGTCAGCATGTCTGCATCTCCAGCCAGGCCAGGACCTCATCCATGCCCGGGGCGTCCGTCACGCCCGCGTGGTGGAGGGCCTCCATCTGGACCGTGTAGGCGTGGATCTCGCGTCGGCGCCAGTTGTCGCAAGATCGAACCGGCCCGGAGCGCGACCATTGCAGGTAGTGCACGATCTCGTGCAGCAGGACCGAGGCATCGATGGGGTCGGAGAAGTCCAGTTCCTCATCGAGCCAGATCCGGCCGTCTGGCGTCGTCAGTCCTCGCACCATCGGACAGGTGCGGCCGGGGCATGCCAGTTCCTGCAACTTCGCTTGCTTGGCCAGCACGATCGTGGGCGCCCGTTCCGGCATCGGCAGGCCGCTCATTCCGCCGCCCATCACGTAGATGCTCATCGCCTGGGTGCCGGTGAGGGGTGCGGCCTGGGTCTTTCGGTCGATCCCGGAGAGGAACAGGATGCAAAGCACCGCGACGGCGCCGATCAGGATGCGATGGCACCAATCTTCGAAGCGACTGTGAAAGTCCATGTTCCACCTCCAGAAATGAAAAAAGCCCCGAGAGGGGCTTCACGACACGACGACTCCAGGGCGGGTCAGAACTTGTCGACCTTGCCGTCCAACTTGCTTTCGATGTTCTGCAGCGACCGTTCCATACGTTCAAGAATGGGCTGCAGATCCACCTTCCGGACGTAGTCCTCGGCCATCTTCACCTCAAGGGCGCGGAGATCCTTGGCCGTATCCCGCTGCGAATCCCACAGCGATTTCAGCGACCAGCCGATCACCCCGGATACGATCATCCAGCCCCACGTGCCGACCTGCTCCCATCCGAACATTGGCACGCCCTCCTTATCCGATGAGAGTGTTGATTTCTTCGTCGACACCGACTGTTCCGCCGCTGTTGACCACGCCGAGGGCTTGCGTCACGCCGCGGTCGAACTGCGCCCGGTGGTAGAGCGAGCCCTCGATGTCGCTGTACGGCTTCTTCGGGATCTCCATCAGCGCGGCGATCGCGCCGTGAGCGATCCACGGCACCCAGCTCGAGAAGAACTGATCGGGGAAGTAGTCCGAGTCGATCTTCGGCGCCTGGATCGCGAGCACGTCCAGCGCATCGGCCACCGCCACCGACGGGCTCGGAAAGATCGAGATCTGGTCATCCACGTCGAACCAGTAGTACAGCGGACGCCCGCTGGCGGTGTTGAAGTTGGCGAAGCTCGACACGAGATCCGGGTAGGCCCGGGGCCAGATCTTCGTTCCCTCGTACCACGCCTGCAGCACCCCGGCGATGTTCGACTCGTGGGCCGGGTTGGTCGGGGTGAGCGCATAGACCCGGGTGTTGAGGGCCACGTCGATGTCCGCGAACAGATCGTGCCGCCAAAGGCGGGTGCGGATGAAGAACTCGCGCGCCGCGAAGCGGATCTTGTTCATGGTGATGGCCTGCGGGCAACCCGGAACGTCCGGCTGCACGTAGTCCAGCAGGGCGCTCATGTTCATGCCAGGGCCTCCTTGTAGAGCGCGTAGAACGGTGCGGCCGCGCCCTGCACCGCGTATTCGTCGTCCTTGAACTGCGCCCGGGCGGTGATGTAGTCGGTCATGGCCGGGACCACGAACTCGTCCAGCGGGAAGGTGGAGCCGATCACCAGCGTGTCCAGCACGTTGTCGGCGAGCCCGAAGAACAGATCCGGCCGCTTGCCCTTGAGCAGGCGCAGCCCGTCCTTGGCGTAGGCGAAGAGTTCGGCATCGCCCCAGGTGGTGGCATCCGCGTCATTGAGCGGCTTGCGGGCCACGTCGATGAGGTCCTGCATGGTGGCCATCAGACCAATCTCCCAAGTTCATCGAAAGTCAGTTCCGGTGCCGCCTCGCCCTCCCCGGGTGGCTTCGACAGCTCGGGCGCCGGGACCTTGTGCTTCTCCGGAACCACGTTGTACGGCACGTCCTGCGGGTGCCGCGGGTCG
>ERZ724522.547-NODE-547-length-23744-cov-27.231162_pt1 | contig 23744 bp, 32 predicted proteins | sample MGYA00376055_ERZ724522 | MGnify/ENA primary metagenome ERZ724522 (study PRJEB28724, sample SAMN07190884) | wastewater metagenome | isolation source: effluent of sewage treatment plant in Hong Hong | place: Hong Kong | collected 2016-03-17 ...
GGAGGCGCCCGCGCCTGTGACCGAGCAGGTGCCGGCCGCGCTGCCGGCGCCGGCCGCCTTGGATGCGCCCACGCCCACGACCGTGCAGGTGCCGGCCGCCGTGCCGGCGCCGCTGGCGTTGTTGCCGGCTGGCTGCTCCAGCAGGAGGCCATAGTAGTGGTAGAGCGCCATGTCACGGCGTCCTGATCGACCAGTCGATCGACCTGTCCGTGCCCGACACCTTGACCAGCGTCATGTCCCAGCCGTGCATCAACATCAGCGGCGGGCTCGGCCAGATCGCATCGTCGGCGCCTTGTGCGTTCGCGAAGGTCTGTACGAAGCAGCACCGCAACGTGCTGCCGGACAGTACTTTCGAGTAGACCCGGAACTGGAACACATCGCCGTCTGCCATGGCGCTCAGGTCAATCTGAGCCTGATACGTTCCGGCAGTCGTTTCCGTGTCCGGCCCGGCCGTGTCGGTCGTCAGCGACCATTCGGTGGTGCCGATCGTCTCGGTGCCGGAGAAGGCTTCTGTGACGGTCATTTGCTTTCCTCAGTAAAGGCACATGATGCCGTATTGCAGTGCTTCCGCCGTACCGCCGCACTTGGCCCGGATCTGCAGTTGCGTGCCGCTCGGGATCGTGCCGAACTCGAACGCAGAGCCGGAAAAAGACCCCTGGGCTTCCGTGGTTTGCGCGACGAGCCAGCGTGATCCTCGCGGTGTCGAGTTCCAGCCCCAGTCGGCCACATATGCGAGCCCCGACAGCACCGTGACGGTGTCGTTCATGGCCATGATCGATCCGCCGTAATAGGTGCGGCTCGTGGTGCTGCCGGCGTTGGTCCAGGAGCCGTAGGAGCCGCTGTTGCCGGCCGTGAGTGCCAGCATCGAGGTGGTCGAGGTGTCGGCGTTGATGCACTCCGCCCCGGCGAAGGTGCGATGCTCCGCCCAGTTGCCGAAGTAGACCGTGACCAGGACGTTCGAGGTCTTCGAGGCACTGGTGCTCTGGTGCCGGCAGCTGACGCGCGTGCCGGCGGGAATGCGCACCGGAATGAAGATCTCGGCCGGCCCCGGCTGGTTCGACGCGTTGGACGGCCCCACGAAGGCGAGGTTCGAGATGAGCACCACTTCCGACCCGGAACCGCCGACGCCGATGTCGAAGAAGCTGCGCACCGCCGCACCGCTGGTCGGGTTGTTGGCGATGCTGACCGAGATGCCGATGACAGGCGCAACAATGCTTGCCGCCGCGATGAGCTGCGTCCACGAGCCTTTCGTGTTGATCGACCCCGATGCCGCCACCGCAGTGGCGCGCGAGGAGTAGTTCGCCGGGGTGGCCGCAAGGTTCGTGATCGAGCCCAAGAGCCCCCTGGGCGGCGGCATCATAAGGCCCATCTCGATCAGTCCTCCGTGACGGTCGTGCCCGTGGTCAGGGTCGGCGTGACGCCGTTCGAGACGACGATGTTCGGCGAGATCGTGCCCGAGTAGAGCAGCGTGCCGGCGCCGGAGGGATCGGTGCCGATGCCGAAGTAAGTCTCCGTCTCGGAGCCGCCCGTCGCCGTCACGAAGTCGGCGTTGGCCGCCAGGACCGCCGAGTTGCTCGCCACCGTCCAGCCGGCGCCGGAGCGCGCGACCGCCTTGCGGGCGTAGGAGGTGTAGGCCGCCTCGTTGGTGGTCTGGTTGCCGGCCTCGCCGGGGTCCGCCGTGTGCAGCGACAGGTAGAGGCTGCCGGCCGTGGTGGAGCCGCGCAGCCCGGTCGCGTCGCCGATGTTGGCGGCGTTCGTGTTGTTGAAGAGCAGGAGGAGAAGCGCGTTCTCCCAGGCGTTCGACTTGCTCATGCCGTCCTCGCTTAGGGCGCTCCGCCCGACTGGTTGACTTTCAACACGGCGGTGCCGCTGCCCGAGTTCAGGAGCAGCCGGACCCAGCTGGGCGCGTAGCCGTAGTTGCCTTGCTTCGAGGCGGTGGCCGCCACGAGCGCGGTGTCGGCGTGGTCGAGCCAGACGATCGACTGATAGGCGACCGGGTTGCCCGGATCGTTCGGGTCGTCGAGGGTCTGCTGGACCGTGTAGTTGACGGTGCCGGTGACATCGATCGCGAGCGCGATCTGCGGCAGTGCGTCGAGGTCGATCCTGACCGGGCGCGACGAGGCGATGCCGTTGGTGCCCACGGTGACGGCGCCCGTGAAGGCGGCCGACGCCGTGATCGAGACGACCGTCTTGAAGTCGTAGGTGGTGTAGCCCGTCGTGGCGTTCGGGCCGGTCAGCGTCTCGACGATCCGGTTGCCGTTCCAGTCGGTGCCGACGACCGTGATCGTCTTGCCGCTCTCGTCGGAGACCGTGGTGAAGAGCACCCGGCGCGGCTTGTCGAGCACGGCGACGCCGGCCACGACGAGCGCGCCGTTGAGCGTGAAGACGCCGGACGCGCCGGGCGTCTGCGACTGAGCGATGTTGTTCGCCGAGGCTGCCGCGAGGGGGCCAACCTGGGCCGTGATAGTGCGCATGCGGCTCCCCCTATTTGGCGACCCGGCCGGAGCCCTTGCTGCCGGCCGACGAAATTGGGGCCGCGTCGGATCCGACGCGGCCTCCGAGCTTCCGGCCTGGGGTGCTGATCCCCAGGCGCGTCTTGGGCGGCTGGTAGCCGGGCGGCGGCTTGGGCAGCTTCATGGCGGCCCTCAGTTCGTGAACTGCGCGACGCCGTAGAGCGGGACCGCCCCGTAGCCCGTGCCCAGCCCGGTCGAGGGGAAGGTGTTGACCATCTGGAGCGTGCTCGGGGTGATGTAGGCGACCAGCCGGCGGGAGCCGTCCGAGGCCGAACCCTGCACCGCGTAGGTGCCGCGCACGTCGCCGGTCGTACCGGTCGCGGGCGAGGTGGCGTCCGCCGTGAGCCAGCCGGTGTTGGCGGTGATCAGCGCGCCGACCCAATAGAGCTGCACCTGCTCGAAGCGGTCGACGCGGAGCGGGAAGCCGAAGATGTCGCCCGTTCCGACGCTGTAGTTCTGCGCCTCGGCCGACGTGCCGGTGACGCTCAGGATGTACTTGAACGCCTTCTTGCCGGAGGTCGTGGTGGCGCCCGCCGGGCCGGCGATCACTTCGGACATCGGGTAGCCGTAGACGTCGAAGCCGCGCACCGTGAAGTTCTGGCCGGCCGAGGAGGCCGAGCCGGTGACGCGGACGTTGCGCGCGAGCGACTGGATCGGATCGAGCAGCGCGGCATAGCCGGCCATCAGGTAGGGCTGCGCGACGAGCGGGATGGCGTCCTGCGCGAAGAGCGCGCCCCACATCAGCGGGTCGCAGGCGCCGGCCCGGATCACCGAGGAGGTGACGCCCGGCGCGGTCGAGACGACGATCGTGGTGGCGCCCACGGAGACGACACGGGTGAACAGGGTCGTGGTGGCGGTGAGCCCGTTCGGGATCGCCAGCCACTGGCCGGGATAGTAGCTGCCGATCGTGCCGGAGGCCGGCGTGATGGTGGTCGAGCCGGACGTGGTCGAGACGGCGCCGAAGCCGAATTCGATCGCCAGGAGGCCGGTCTGGATCGCGCCGGTCGAGGCGTTGCGGATCGAGACGCCGGTCGAGATGCCGGCGACGCCGGCCGAGGCGAGCGTGAGCGCGAGGCCGGCCGGGACGTTCTGAGCCGCCGCGATGTTGGTGGTCGACATGGCGATCGGCACGCAGTCGAGCGCGAGGGCGCGCGGGCTCAGATAGTGGGCCGGCATGCCGCCGACCATCGCGTAGTCCTTCTGGTAGGGAGCACGCGGATCCGGCATCGCGACGCCCTGGAAGAGCACCGAGGGACCGGCGTCGAAGGTGTATTCGGGCTGGCCGCCCGGAATGCCCAGGAGCGGGCCGGCGGCGACGAGAGGTCCGATGCGCTTCGATGCGGTCATGGTGGGCTCCTACTATGGGTGGCCGTTGTCGGCGATGAAATTCCGGGGCGACGCTCGACGGACAACATCGGGATGCTGTCCGTCGAGTATTCGTCAGGCCGACATCAAGACGTCGGGAAGGATCCGTAGATCGAACGCCAGTTGTAGTAGCCGAAGCTGTAGCGTTCGTAGCCCTTCACGAGCAGGTTGTCGGTCGTGAAATCCACCTGCATGTCGGTTTCGAACCCGACGCGCTTCATGTGGATGAGCCCCTTGATGTTGGTCAGGAGGAACCACGCGAAGTTCGACGTCAGGAAGTCCATCACCATATAGCCATCGGTGAGACCACCGGCGGTTGTATGGACCGCGTTGACATCATTGTCGGTGGTACCGGGCCGCAGTTCCGTCTTGGTCAGGCGGATCGCGATCGGCTCCAGGGCCGGCGGCACGATGAGCTTGCGCGCCCGTGCGAAGATCTTCAGACCCGCCTGATCCCGGAAGTTCGTGCGGATGTTGATCATCGACTGGAGCAGGGACGCCTCGTTCAGGTCGACATCCACGCTCGGGCGGTTGCCGATCGTGTAGCCGTCCACCGGGTGATTGGTGGCGCAGAGCGCGACACCGTCGCCCTGGACGGCGGTCTGGTAGGTCGAGGCGTTGTTCAGCACGGCCGCGCCGTAGATCTCCTTGGTCTGAGCGAAGCTCTCCATGAGACCCAGGTTGGACGGCTGGAACTGCGACTTGTAGAGGTTGTCGTCGATCGCCTTGCGGGTGATCGAATAGCCCAGGGCGATTTCGATGTGCTCCTGGTTGTAGACGTAGCGCTGGCCGGCGGCGTTGTCGAACTGGGTCGCCGAACCTTCCGTCTTCAGCTGGGCGAGGCCGAGGAAGCGCGCTTCGACAGTGCGCTCCAGGGCCATGTTCGAGTTCTGGATCTCGAACACCTTGTCCCACTGCTTCGGGATCATGTTGTACTTGCCTTCGATGCCACGGAGGCCGGGCAGCAGAAGGTCGCGGATCTGGGAAAGATTGACAGCCATGGTTCAGGTTCCTCTCAGGCTACCAGCGATCAGATGCCGGCCGCGACGTTGAAGTCGCTGTTGTTGAGCTTGACGAGGACGTGGTTGTTGGCCGCCGTGATGTCGGTGCCGTTGTCCCCAGGCGGGTCCTGAACCAGCGCGACGATGCGGAACTGGAGCGTGGCGCCAGTGCCGAGCGAACCCTGGTTGAGCGTGGCGTAGGAGATGCCCGAGGCGGTGTTGCCCTGGGCGGGCGTGCCGACCGCGAAGTTGGCGTTGGTGCCGATGTCGGCGAGGCCGATCGGCGTGGAGCCGTTCGCCTGGACGCGGAAGAGCACCTTGGGGTCGGAGATGACTTGGGCGAGCACGTCGCCGGTCGCGTCGGATCCGGGCCAGTAGGCCTTCCAGACCTTGCGCTGCATCGACGTCGAGAGGTACTCGCAGCCGACGAAGATGCCGTGGATCTGGTTGGAGCCGGCGGTGGAGAGGGTCACGTAGCCCGTGGTGAGCTGGGTGACCGGGTCCCCGGTGTAGATCGGGGTCGCGTCGGAGGGCGACACGAGCTTGCGGGTGTGGCCGTAGGTCGGGGCGAACCCGTCGAGATTGCCGACAGGACGGAACCCGAAAGGCGCGAGCGTATTCGGCATGACATACCTCGTTGAGGCAGGTCAGTGCGAGCGCCGCAGCTGATGTCTGCTAGAAGGGCGAGGCCCCGGCGTGGGGCCTCCGTTGCCGGATCATTCGTCCGGGATATCGGGAGCCGGTGCGAACTTGCGCGCCAGCTGGGGCGGATTGCGAGCGAACTCGCCATCGCCCGCTTGTCCGAGCGCTTCCTGTTTAGCTCGGATTTGCTCGATTGCCAAGAGGCGGTCCTCCTGGCGCGCTTCGTCGGTCAGATAAGCCGGGCGCGTCATCAAGACCATCCCGTCGCGTTCGATCGCTCCACTGTATCCGTCCGGCATGAGACCCGGCATCTGCTCGGCCTGGACCGGCGCCCAGTGGTTCATCTTCAGCGACATCTCGTAGGGCAGGTCGGGCATGCCCATGGTGGTCTTGCGCTTCCACTCATACGACCAGCCCGGCTTCATCAGAGCTTCCGGGACGTGGAAACGGTCGATCGTGCCCGTGCGCTTGCGCGTCAGGCGGGGACCTTCATGGGCGGGTTCGTCGCGCAGCTCGTCGCGGATCGACCGGCGGATGTTGGACATGGTGTTGATATCCTTCACTTAATGCCGTGCACGCGGATGTACTGCTTGGCGTACTCCTCGTGCGACATGCCGGCCATCTCGGCCGCTTCCTTCATCTCGGGCGTCATGCGGAACTGCACCTTGCGCGGGCCGGTGTCGCGCTCGACCGGCGCGGCATAGCGCGCCACCGGGCGCTCCTCCTGCGGCTCGCGCTCGCGCTCGGCCGGCCGCGCGTCCGCCTTGCCCATGGCCTTGTCGATGTGCGCGAAATATTCCGGGGTGTCCGCCTCCAGGCCGGCGGCGAGCGCCGACCAGTGGCCGGCCATCATCCGCGCATTCGCCTTCGGGTCAGTCTGCACCTCGGGGTTCTTGGCGATCCACGAGCGTGCGGCCGGCGACAGGCCGTCGTCTTCCTCGGGCTCCGGGGTGCGGGGCTGCTCGCGCCGCTCGGGCTGCCGCGTCCGCTGCTCGATGTACTCCTTGCCGCGTTCGAGGTCGCGGATGTTCGCCTTCGTGTCGGTCATCGCCTCGGTGAGGTCGGCGATGCGGTCGCTGTCGCCGATCGAGTGCGCGGCCTTCAGCTCGCTCTTCAGGAGGGCCATGCGCTCCTGGTTCTGCGTCAGGGCATTGGTGATCGCCTGATACTGGGTGTTGCCGGCATAGGCCTCGGCGGCCTGCGCCTTCTGCGTCGCCTGGGCGGCCTGCTGTTCGAGCTGGCGCTCGCGCTGCTGCGACCGGGCGAGCTGCTGCTTCAGCGTGAGGATGCCCTCGTCGACGTCGGAGCCCCTCTCGGGCTGCTTCGCCTCCGGCTTCTCCTCGGCCTTGGCGGCCGGCTTCTCGACCCGGACGGTGTCGTCGGTCGGGTCGTCGATCAGAAGTTCGATGTCGTCGCTCATGGCGCGCTCCTCACCAGATGCTGTCGGGACGTGCGAGCTTCATGCGCACGGTCGTGTCCTGGAGGAGCCGACACCGCTGGCCGTTGACGTCGAGCGCGTCGCCGTCGTTGGTGCGGAAGGCGACCCAATCGCCCACCTGGAGCTGCTGCCCGGCGAACTTGTTGGTCGCGTCGTCCTGGAAGGCGAGCGGGCCGATGCCGAGCACGAGCCCGACCTTGCCCTGGTATTGGTCTTCCTTCTGCGCGGTGTGCACGATGATGCCGCCCTTGGTCATCTGGGGCCGGATGTAGATCCCGACCAGGACGTTAGCGTTCATCACCTGAATTTCCGAGAGGTCTCCGACCTTATCGAGGATTTCCCTTTTCGGATCGACGTCGTGTCGCATCTGAATAGCAGGCATAGGTCACCTTTCCTTGACGAGTTCTTGCGCGATCTCGTCGAGTATATTGTGGACATCCGTCAGCGCGCGGATGTAACCACACTTATCCTTGTAGTCCTCAAACGTCTTGCAGGCGCCGGTCGAAACCGCCGCCCGCTGGTTCCCGATCATGTCTTCGAGCCGCTTCTCCAGCCTGGAGCGATAGGCCGAGGCAAAACCGTCAATCACACTTTTCCGCCTTCGCCTTGTTGAGGCGGCCGACGCCGGAGCCGGCGCCCGCCTTGCCCTGCGGGGAGACCTTCTTGCCGACACGCCCGCCGTGGGCGCGCATGGGCATGCCCGGAGGCGGACCCATCGGCATCGGGCCGGGAGGCGGCATGGGCGGACCCATGTCCGGGGGCGGCAGCATGGGCGGCGCGGGCGGCTGCGCGCCGGCACCGCCGGCCACGACGACGTTGACGGTCGTGCCGCCCTTCTTCACCGCACCGCCGCGCGCGTAGGCGCCGGGCCGATCGAGCCGCTTCTTGGCTCGTGGTCCGTCGTCGCAGTCCATGTCGCCGTCGCCGCCGACGCGACCGCCGGTCTTGCGCGTCGGCACCCGCTGGGTGTCCGACGTCTGCCCGGAGCCCTCGCAGGTCTGGTTGACGGTTTGCACGCCGGGATAGATCGTCTTCTTGTCGTTGACGCCCATCGCGGCGCGCTTGGCCTTGTCCGAGGCCTCGGCCTTCGACTTGAACGGATGTGCCATGTTGCTCTCCTTCAGAGGCTCGTCCGACGCCGCAGCGTCGCGAGCGCGTTACCCACAGGGTCCCGATCCACGTCGGGCATGAGTGCGGGCCGAGGGCTCCAGCGCGTCGCCATGGCTCCGATCGACTTCAACCGCCCGCCGCGCGCGCGGCCGACGAGGTAGTTGCTTAGGAGTGGATCTTGCGGCGAAGGTCCGCCGGCAGCTCCATCTCGTGCTCGATCCCCCAATCCGCCGGGGGCGAGCCCATGTAGGCCAGCTTGATCCAGTTCTCCCGCGTGCGCGGGATCTTGGCCTTCGCCAGCAGCTCCGACACCGGGTCGGTGCCAGTCGGGGTCTTCAATGCCTCCCGCGAGGTCATGGATCTGGTTCCTTGCGTCGTCGAGCGTCAACGCACCATTTCGGTACTGGTCCCACACTTTGTCAACCATGGCATTGTTGGCCTTGGTTTTCCAGGTGTCCTTGAACAGGCCGCGCACCGCTTCCCATGTGATCGACTGCATCTCGCGCGGCAGGATCCCGCGTTCCTTGGCCGCCCGTCGATAGGCCTCGGCATAGAGCGGATAGAGACCCTGCACGCCCGTGATGTCGGACCCGCCCGCGTTCGGATAAGCCTTGCCCTTCTCGTCCTTGCCGGCGTAGGTGCCGAAGTTGTGCGAGACCGGCACGCTGGTGCCCGCGAGCGGCCGGAGCAGGGCCGCCGCCACGGCATGCGTGTCGATCGTGACGTCGCCCTTCGACGAGTTGGGAGACAGGATGTTGTTGTAGAAGTTCCTGACCTTGTGCTGGCCGCCCATCAGCTTCGACAACGTCTTGCGGTCGCCGCCGCTCTCCAGCGCAGCGACGGCGGTGCCGATCTGCGTGAGCGAGCCCCAGCCGGTGCCGGACGGCGTGCCGTCCATGTTGCGCACATACTCGCCCTGGGCGCCCTCGGGCGAGATGATGCGGTGTCGGCGGTCGCCGTGCGCCTCGTCGTGAAGGCGGATCCAGGCGGCCTTCTCGTAGGGGTTCGCCATCTCCGAGAGCTTCTTGCCGACCAGGATCTGGTGCAGCTCGGGATATTTGGCCGCCGGGAAGATGGTGTTGAGCTTAGCCTCCATCTCCGGCGTGGTGGTCGTGTCCTGGTGCTGGGCATGGATGTCGAGCACGCGGCGCGCGAGCGAGACATTCATGAACCAGTCCTTCTGGGGTGACAGCGCCGCGAGCACGCCGGCCACCGAGGCGACCGGGTGGCCGAACTCCTGCGCCCAGTCGTTGGCGATCTTGTTGGCTCCAACGTACCAGAGCTTCGCCCGGTCGCGCAGTTCGGGCGCGTAGCGGTCGTGCAGCCACAGGAGATTGTTCTTGGCGTGCTCGATGAAAGCTTCGGCGAGCGCGGGCGTCTTGCGACGGGCCTCCTGCTTCGTGATGTTCGGATACGCGCGCAGCAGGCCGACGTTCTTCTCCATCAAGGCCGGCGACGCCGCGAGCGCCTGGGGATCGACCACCAGATCGCCCAGGGGATCCTCGGTCGGCTTCTTGCTTTTGATGAAACGCTGCGGGATGCGCGCCGGGTGGTCGTCGTAGACCACCTTCATCGCTCGCGCGACGGGGTGGTCGATCTCGGCCGGCTCGGCGAGCGCCGCGACAGCGCCGTTGACCCGGCCGCCGCTCGCGCGGCGCGGGTAGAGGGCGTCGGGATCGAGCGCCCAGGTCCAATCGTCCATGATGCCCGTCTTCTGGTCGGCGAAGATGGTGTCGGCGCCGAGCGCCGTCTTGTTGTGCTCGCGGTGCGGGCCGAAGTTCAGCCAGCTGTTCTGCCCGCGCGTCTCGGACGTCATGGCCGGGATCGCCTCCGGCGAATACATGCGCGAGTGGGCGACCCAGGCGCGCTCCTCGCCCGGCGCGCGGAAGAACGGGTTGCCGGGTCCGAAGTGGCCGTAGGCGTCGTGCACCGCGCGGAAGGCGTCGTTGACCGTAGCGTCCTCCAGGTCGCCGACGCGACCGACTTTCTTCAGGAGGGGATTGGCGCTCGGGTCGAACAGCTCGTTCGAGCCGAAGCCCTGCTCGGTCGGGAACACCGTCAGGCGGCCGTTCTTGATGATGTCGGGGTAGCCGAGAGACGGGGACCGGGCGTAAGGATCCGCTTCGCCGTCACGCAGGAAATGGAAGTCGAGCCCCTGGTCCCGCAGCGCGCGGTACTGTTCCATGGTCTCGTCCGCCATCGCCGCATAGGCCTTCGCGACCTTGGGGTCGGTCGGGTCGTGCGCCATGCGGGCGTAGGCTTCGGCGATCCGTCCAGCCCGGTCCTCATCGAGTTTCGGGAAGGCGAGAACGTCATGCTGACCCGGTCGTCCAACCGAGCGCATGTAGGCTTCGGCAGCGTCGAGAAGCGGCTGGACAGGCCGCGCCTCCACCTTGCCATAGCCGGGGATTGTCACAACGGACGGCTTGCCCGGCGCAGCCACATATCCCGAGCCCTCCGGCGACAGCTCGTCGCCGGCACGGTAGACGAGGCTCTCAACGGGCGGGCGAGCGGCGACGTCCAATGCCCGGCTAACGGCTTCCGCGTCCGGCAGCTCGTTCCAGGCATATTGCGGCGCCCGCTTCGCGACCCACTGTTCGTCTCGCGGGATATCTTCGGTCGTCCGAGGGTGGATCTGCTCCCTCTGCCTCGGCGTCAAGTTCAAACGATCCTGGACGTTGCGCGCCTCGACCTCGCCCGCCTCGCGCCGGTACTGGCCGTAATGGCTGAACGGGCTCGTCTCGCCGTCAGCTATGATGTCGCGGTTCTTCCAGTAGTTGTCGATGTGGTGCTGCGGGATCTGATCCCCGGCCGCCTTCATGATCTTGTTGCGGAACGCCGCTTGTTCGACCCGTGACAGGTCACCCCACTCGACGCCCAGGCGGTCGCGCATGTTGGCCGAGAAGTAGGGCTCGATGAAGCTATCGTCGAAGCGGCTGATGCCTTCGGCCGCCTTCAGCTTCGCGTCGACCTTACGCGCCCGCAAGCCGGGCTCCATCAGCCGGAGACCGATCTCCGGGCTCTGCACCGACATGCCGGGCGACCAGCCCTCGTGGTGCTGGATCAGGTGCTGCAGCTCGTGCGCCGCGATCGAGCGCCGCTCGGCCGGGTCTGGCGAGAAGATGCCCATCTTGCGATTGGGGCTGTCCATGTAGCCGAGGTTGCCCGGCCGAGCGTAGTTCGTGTCTCCGACATCGACGGTGAAGCTCTGCAGCAGGCCGGGATAAGCAGCATCAACCTCGGGATGGACGATCCGCCCGGTTGCGCCGCTCACCTTGAGCTTGTCGTCCGGCACCTCGAAGCGCCATTCGCCGTCTGCGCCCTTGTGCCAGCCAGTCGCGTTGCGGATGTCGGTCTCGGTGGCGCCGACGAGCGACATGCGCTTCGCGCGGTCGAGCGCCTTCAGATCGGCCGTCGCGGCCTTCGGTCCCAGGAACATATTCAGCTGGTCCGGCGCCATGCGGCCCATCTGCTTGACGCTGCCGAGGCCGGCGCCGGCCACATTGAGCGCCAAGTTCAACGCCTCGTCGCCCATGTCCTCGGGCGCGATCTCGCCGCGCGCCGCGCGGCCGCTCGCCGTGATCGCCTGGGTCGTGCTGTCGACGGCGCCCTTGCCCAGGGCTCCGGCGACGCGGCCGGCACCGATCAGCTCGCGCACGCCGGGGAGCTTGCCGTAGTTCGAGCGGATCAGCTGGTCGCCCGCCGGGAACCGCGCCATCTCTTCCGGCGTGCCGGCGTCGCGCGCCGTCTCGATCCGCTCGGGCGTCATCTTGCCGGCGACCGCGAGCGCGCGGGCGAGGAGTTCCTCATCCGAGAGAGCGTCGACCCTGTAGCCGGCAAAGTCAGCCATCAGACACCTCCACCCGGCACATAGAGGCAGCGGATCGTCGCCGGGCTGACGCAGACATGGAACCGCGCATCCTGGCTCTGCCGGAACTCAGTGCGGCCGAAATGGCGGAACTGCTTGCCCACGCGCACGTCGAAGCCGTCCGGCACCACGGTTACTTCGGCGGCCTCCGCCGGCCGGCAGTCGCGCGTGTCGCAGCAGTCGGTGTCGTACCAGCTGTGCCCCTGGGCGGCGTCGTAGCTGCCGAGCACGAGGCCGAGGGTGACGAGAGCGATGTCGAAGATCGAGCGGGGCATCATTTCTTCCGGTTCGTGGTCTGCGCTGCGGTCTTGGCCTTCGCCTTGGCGCCGATCCGCGCGATCTCCAGCGAGGTCTTGTTGTTGTCGTCGGCGACCTCCTTCTGGGTCTCCAGCTTGGCGGCCTCGCGCCGGTTCGCCTGGGTCTCCTTGTGCTCGGCGAGCGCGAAGTCCTTCTCGACGTCGGCCCGGCCCAGCTCCATGGCGATGCGCTCGCGGTCGTCCTCGTTGTCCTGCGCCTCCTTCTGGAGCGCATGCTTGCCGGCGAGATCCGCCTGCGCGAGCATCATCTCGTTGTCGTGCTGCCGCTTGGTCTCCTCCAGGCCGGCCGCTTCGAGCTGCAGGCGGGCGCCCTCGATCTGGTGCTTCTGCGCCTCGCCCTGCATCCTGACCTGGGCGAGGCCGCTCTTCGCCTGCTCGCCCTGCACCTTGGCGAGGCCGATCTGCAGGTCCGCCTGCGCCTTCTGGCCCTTCGCCTGGATGTCGACCTGCTTCAGCTGGACGTTGGCCTGCTTCTCGGCGACGCCGGCCTCGGCGAGCTTCATCTTCGCCTCGGCCTCGATCAGCTTCGGATCCGGCGCCGGCTGCGGATTCTTCGCGAACACCTCCTCCGGCTTCGCCACGTTGGTCATGCGCAGCACGAGCGTGTCGACGGCCTTCGCGTCGTAGAGGTCGGGCGACTGCGCCTGCAGCTGCTTCAGCGCGACCGCCTTCATCAGCCGCTGCATGTGGCTCGCAGTGTTCGGGTCGGCTTGCGGCGTCAGGTCGTAGTCGTTGAGCGCCTTCAAGATGGTCGCTTCGTCCCAGGTCCGGCGCAGCCCACGGGTGTTGGTGAAGAGCGCCTTCGGGTCCTCGCGCAGGAGATCGCGCAGCAGCTGGAACTCGCGCGCCTGGGCCGCGTAGAGGCGCTTGTGGATGGCGACGAGCGGCTTGGTAGCCTGCTCGATCAGCGCCATCGTGGTGCCCACGGGGGCGTCCTGCTTGCCTTCGCCGACCTCGATGTTGGCGGTGCCGCCGAGCCGGGCGCCGACCTCCTCGATGTGCTGGATGAACTGGATCGTGGCCGGGCCGGGCTCCTTGTAGGGGAGCGGCATCACGGCTTCATTGATCGCCATGCCGTTCGTCTCGACCGGCTGCCCGCCGCCGGGCGGCACGCGGAACACGTTGGTCTTCTGCCGGGCGCCGCCGGCCGCGTAGAGGAAGCCGGGGAAGTTGGCGAACATGCCAGCGTCGAGCATCTCGCGCCACGCCGCCGTGATGGCGACGTTGATCTGGCCGAGGATGTGCAGGAAGCCGAGCCCGTAGAAGCCGAAGCCGGGCACCAGGATGTAATGCACGAAGGTCCGCTTCGCGGTGTAGGTTTCGTCACCCTCGTGCCAGTTGCGCCGAACCTCCAGCACCTTGCGCGAGGACCGCTCGATCGTGACCTTGTAGGGCAGCGGCAGGCCGGTCGCCTTGCCCCGCTCCTTGTGCTCGTAGCCGGGGATGTCCAGCTCGGTGTAACACTCCAGCACCTCGTAGGTGAGATCCTCCGGGCGCTTCGTCTTGGGCGTGACGAGGCCGGCCTCCTCCTGCTTCTGCTCGACCGCCGTGTCGGTCGTGATCTGGTCGGGCGCGGTCAACTCGATCTCGCGGTAGGCGCCCGCGAGCATCATGCGCTTCATGGTCGAGCGCTTCATGTCCGGGATGCGATGCGTCACGCGCGCCGCGCTGTCCAGGTCGGTCGCGGTGTTCGAGACGATCAGGTTGTCGGCGCCCACGCTCTCGGCGACCGGCCGGCGCTTCAGCGGGTGGTGGTAGACCTTCTTGAACTCCGACCCGGCGAAGCCCAGGCGGAACAGCAGCTTGTCGGTGTCCTCGTAGTAGCTGGTGTCGGTCACCGTCAGGTAGACGTTCATCGCCTGTTCGAGATCGTCCGCGAGCGGGTTCATCTCGATCGACTGGTTCGGGTCGTCGATGCGAATCTTGACCGGGCCGTCCGTGGGCAGCAGCTCGGAGCGCGCGTTCGATTGGAACTGGATCACCGCTTCAAGGAGGCCCGGATGGCGGATCTGCGACATGCCTTCGAGCGGCGCACCCTCCGCGCTGCCTCCGGTCGCCGCCGCCTTGATCTCCAGGCCGAGCATATCGATGCCCTTGGCGCGCAGCTGCATCCAGTCCCGGCGGCTCGTCTCGTCGGCCTGGATGCCTTCGAGCAGCTCCTCGCCGATCTGGCCGAGCACCCCGTCGTCGATCTCGTCGGCCAGATTGGCGTCGAACTTGTCGCTCTTGTTGCTCTTCCGATCGCCGCCGGGCGGCCCGATGGTGACGTCGCCGTTGTCGGCGATGTGCACGGAGAAAACGTCGCCAGTGTCCTCGCCATCCAGGATGACGTCGATCTGCTCTTCTTCGGCCGTATCGGGGTACACCTTGCCGGGCGTATCCACCAGACGGAGACTGGGAAGTCCTGCCATGCTGCACATCCTACGGGAAGGTGCGCGCGACTATATTCGAAAAGGCAGCGCTGCTCAAATAGAAGGGGCGCCGCTGCGGCGCCCCTTGTGTGTATTAGCCGTTTACTCGCTGATCGGCTAGTTTTTCGTCGGAGGCTGTCCTACTTCGACAGGCGGGGGCGGCGGCACCTGCCCGGTCGCAACGGCCATGTGGTAGGCGCCGATCGCGGCCTGCAGCTGCTCGCGCACCTTGCTCTGGACCAGCGCCGACTTCTCCAGCATGTGGATGCAGCCGCCGAGCTGGTCCGAGTTGTCCGGCGCCCGGCCCGGCTGCAGGACCGCCCAGGCCATGCAGCCGTCGCCGAGGCACGGCATCATCGGACTGATGCCGCACCGCCGCGCCCGCGCCATGGCCACCGGCAGGGCGTCGAGGTTGATCGGCTGGATCGGGTTCTGCCACTCGCTCATACGGGATACCCCTGACTGCGCGCGATGGCCTCCAGGCGGTCGAGCCGTTCGGCGGTCGTCTTCGCCGGCAGATCGGCGATCTCGTCCGTGACGTGGGCCTCGGGCGGCATCTGCGCGGCTTCGTTCTGCAGGCGGAACTCTTCCGCCTTGCGGTCTTCCTCGCGCTTCTGTTCGAGCGCGACCTGCCGGGCCGCCTCCTGCGCGGCGAGCACCCTGACGTAGGTGTCCTCGTCGATCTCCGCCCAGCCGCCGCCCAGATACGCTTCGGCCTGCGACGGGTCGGTGGTCTTCTCGATCGCGGCGTCGAGGCGGAAATAGCGCATCGGGCCATCGGGCTCGGGCTCGTCGCCCTCGTCCTCGACCACCTCGGGCGTCGTCTCTTCGGCCACCTCGGCCGGAGCCGAGGCATCCGCCTCCGGCTCCGGCTCCGGTGCCGCTTCCGCCGTTGCCTCTGCCGGCACTGGTTCGGAAACCGGCTCGGGCGTCACCAGCGGCGCGTCTTCGTCGAGTTTCGGGTCTGCGGCGTCACTCATATCGATCTCCTATTGCAGCTTCGGCGAAGCGGCTTCCTCTTCCTCTTCTCCCAACGCTTCATCATCCTCGGCGGTTTCGTAGAATTTATCGATCCACGTACCGTCTTCGCGCATCTTGCCCTCGACTTTTTCCAGTAGCGAGGACATGCCCCAGTAGATGTTCTGAGTGATGAGCGGATGCACCGTGACGAAATTGACCAGAATACTGCCGTCCGTATCGACCGCAACAAGGCCCATGCCAGCCAATTTCTGCTTCTCGATCGCGTCGACGAGGCTCTCGACCTGCGCCATGAACTTCGCCGTCGCGACCTCGACCGCCATCTTGATGGACTTCTCGCGCTCGTCCTGATCTTCGGCCATGGCTGTCTCATGTCTCGTAGAGGGGGCGATCGATCGGACGGTGCTTACGCATCTCCTCGATCTCGGCGAGCACTTCGGTGTCGAGCCGCAGCATGCCAGTATCGCGGGCAAATGCCAGGGCCTGTGTCGTCGTGTCGACCAGATCGTCGTGTTTTCCCTTAGGAAACGTGGCGCACTGCGAGATGACCAGATCGCTCCACACCCGGTCGGGCGTGTAGATCATGCCCTTCTCGAAGAAGCCCTGCACGCCGTAGGCGCGGGCGACCTTGTCCTTGTTCTTGGGGTCGATCAACCGGGTCGCCCAAGGTGCGTCGGCGTTGCGCCGCCGGATCTCCTGCGCCACGCTGATGCCCGAGGCCTTCGCCTCGATGAGCAGGAAGTCGCAGCGAAACCGCTTGCACACCTTCTCCAGCTCGACCACCGCGTCGTTGAACTCCAGGCGCTTCGCCCAGGCGTGCATGAGCATCAGGCGCGGCCGGCTCCTCCTGGTCCGCCACAGCCCCCACACGGTGCACGCCGAAGGGTCGTTCTCCTGCTTCTCGGTGTAGGCGCCGTCGAAGCTGACGATGACATGGTCGAGCGCCGGGAACTTGCCGGGCTCGACGCCCTCTTCCTCGGCCGCCTGATCGTCCCAGTAGCGCCAGTAGGACCGTTTGATGATGCCGCCACCGCGCGGCTCCGGGCGCTGCTGCAGCTGGCCGGCGACCGCGTACTGGGTCATGGTCGCTTCGAGCCGCTCGACGGCGTCCGCGTCAAAGCGCTCGGGGAACAGCAGCTCGCCGTCATAGGTGCGCGGATCGGTGAAGATCGGCGTTTCGCAGCGCCGGTCGGCCTCGAAGCGCATGGGCAGCATCAGGTGCACGTAGCCCATGTCCTGCGCCAGGATCAGGCCGGACACGTCGTCCTCGTGCAGCCGCTGCATGATCACCACGATCGCCGACTTCGAGGGGTTGTTCAGGCGGGTCTGCACGCTCTCCCGGAACGTCCGGGTCACCTTGCCGCGCTCGGTCTCGCTCTCCGCCGTCTCGACCGAGTGCGGGTCGTCGAAGATGAGCCGGTCGCCGCGTTCACCCGTGAGTGAGGTCGACGGCTTGGCGAGCCGGAAGCCGGTCGCCGTGGTGTTGAAGTTGTCGTTGCGGTCGACGTCGCCGATGATCACGCGCCGATCGCGCTGACCCGGCGCCGGCTCCGGCGCACCCGCGCCCCAGCGATCCTGGTACCACTGCGAGCGCACCAGCCGCTTCAGCTTCATGGCGTCGCGCTCGGCGATCTGCAGCTGGTAGGAGGCCGCGATGGTGCGGATGTAGGGCATGCCCCTCGGCCCCCACTCCCAGGCCTGCCACATCACGCCCGTGATGGTCGACTTCGACATGCCCGGCGGCACGTTGATCAGCAGCCAGCGGAACAGGCCCTCGGTCACCCCCTGCAGGTGGTCGCAGATCGACTGCATCGCCCAGCCCCAGATGAGCGGCTGCGACGGCGGCTCGATCACATGCCACGCGCGCTTCACGAACTCGCCGAGCGAGCGCCGGCACACGATGCGGTCGATCTCGACCTGCACCTGATAGGCGTCCTTCGAGGAGAGCAGCGCGGCGACGGCGTTCATGCGCCCGGCGGCTCCGGCACGACGCCGAGCGGGCCGACGCGCAGCAGGCCCGAGGCGCGCAGGTACTCGACGACGCCGGCCACGCCGACGCCGATCTCGAACCTGCATCGGTCGCAGACGCAGTGCGGCCGCACTCGCGGGTCGGCCATCTCGTGCTCGACATAGGCGTCGACCAGCTCGCCCAGGGTGAGCACGAGCGGCGTGCCGTCAGGGGGCAGGAATTTGCTCAGGTCCGCCATTTTCGGGCTCCGGGGGCGTGGGCGCCAGGACGGCGCCGTGACGGTGGGCACCATGCCCGGCGGTGATGACGACCGGCTTGCCGTCGAAGCCTGCCTTGGTCTCCACGGGCAGGCCCTTGAAGGCCTTGCGCACCTGCCGGTCACGCGCCTCGCGCGCCGCGACGAAGTCGACGATGCGCTGCGTCAGGACCGTTTCGGTCGGCTTGCGCATCAGGCGCAGGCCCTTCACGTCGACCGGGCGACCGTTGCGCAGATACGGCAGGAAGCCGGCGTCGAGCAACGCACTCCAGCGCTCGGCGTCCTTCTTGTCGCCCAGCTCGGGCAGGCGCCGCCACTGGTACTCGAAGCCTTCGGTCGGCGCGTCGGCGGGCAGCGCGAACGGATCGGTCAATCGAAGTCCTCCACGTCGGTCGCGGTCTCGCGCGCGGTGGCGTGCTTGATCGCGGTCTCCAGCTCGGCGAGCGCCTCGGGCGACAGGTTTTCCAGCACCTCCTTGGTGTCGACCGCCTGAACCTGGAGCGGACCACCCCCTGGGCCGGTGATCTCCTTGCTGTCGGCGTAGAGCTTGAAATGCTTCGCCAGGATGTCAAGGGCGCGCATCTTGTCGTGGAACTCGACACGCACCTTGCGCGTTTCGAGGTGACGCCGCGACTTGCCCTTCTCCGCCAGGGTGTCGACCGAAAGCGACTTCAGCGCCACCTTGCTCGATGCCGTCAGGTCGCTCACGTCGATGTAGGGCTCGCCGGTCGGGCTGATCTTGATCACGTCCGACATGCGCGCGAAGGCGACATGGGCGATCTCGTTCAGCACCATCTGCGGCGTGACGTCGAGGTGGTCGAGCATCTGCCGGCGGCGCCGATGCACCTCCTCTTCGATGCGTGGCTGGCGCAGGTAGCGCTGCCCGCGCAGCCGGTCGCCTCCGATCGCCTCGAAGGCGTCGGCCGCGCTGTTGGTGCGCAGGTAGACGTCGACGAAGTGGCGGTCCTTCTCGGTCAGCTCGCGCGTCACGGGCAGGGTCGGCTTCCGGGGCACGTCAGGCAGGCTCCTGCTTGTTGACGACATAGATGTCCCCATAACAGTAGGTCATCATGCCGTAGACATCGTCGTGATGAACTCGCGCCGGCCGCACGTTGTCTTTCATGCGTGCCATCAGAACAGCGGTTCCCTGTAACCCGCTGCTCTTCATCGAACAGTGCTTGAACGTATTGACCACGGGGCGCCAGCCTGCCTTCAATACGTCGAGCCAACGCTCCACATCTGTCGTAGACAAGAGGTTGACTGTGCGGAAATACCGGAACTCCAGGTAGTCTGGCTTGTCCTCGATGTCGACGGTATCAAAGAACAGAGCCTCGGGATCGGTCGGGTCGCGCAACGTCTCGACGTCGGTTTTCATACGGCCTCCGGCTCGATGCCGTCCTTCTGGCTGAAAGTGGGCAGGCGCTGCCCTTGCGTGCGCGCCGCGAGCTTGGCGCACATCTCAGCGGCGTAGCCCAGCAGCTGCGGGGCGATGCCTTCCTTCGGGTTCGCCATCACGCGCAGCAGCGCCTGGGATACGCGCTGCAGCTCGTCCTCGGTCGGCTCCGCCGTCATGGCGCGGTTTTCCAGCCAGAGCTTGGTCTCGATCGGGCTCGCCGGCCGGATGATGCCGAACGTCTCCACGATCCAGACCAGCTTGCCGCCCGGCACCGTCATGGTGATGAAGAAGCGGCCGTCGAACACGGGCGTGATCTCGGTCGGGAACGCGTCGTGCTCCGGGTTCACCTCGGAGAGGTTCAGCACGGTCGTGACGCGGCCGGCGCCGTCCATCTGCACCACCAGCTCGGGCAGGTGCTGGGCCGGCTTGGCGCCGCGTAGCGGGATCACGTTGTCGTCGGTCATGTGGTCGGTCCTTCGGGCGGGAGCGGCACCTGGGCGGGCTCGGCGTCGGGGATGCGCGGCCAGGGCGACACCGCCTTGCCCAGCCACAGCGTCGCCGTCTCCATGTGGGTGCGGGCGATGGCGGTCGCGCGCCGGTCGACCGGCAGCCGGTCGAGCTTCTCGGTGAAGCGCAGCAGGTGCTCGTTGAGCAGCTCGACCTCGTCGAGGATGGACTGCTGCCAGGGCGTCAGTTCGGGTTCCATGATGATCATGCGAGGCCTCTAAGAGGTTGACAACCTAGGCGGTCGGAGCGGGCGGCGTCAACCCGTCCGCGCCGTCACCTTCAGCCGAAACGCGGTCGGCAACGACGATCGACCGGCCGCCCGGATCGCGCTCTCGCGGCTCACCCAGCAGCCGCCGCCGACCAGCTGATCGCCGTTAGCGCGTTGGTAGACGTTGATCCAGCCGACCTTGCCGGGTGCCGACTTCGCCTCGGCGAGCTGCTCACCTTCTGGCGGCCGCTCCTCGTCCTGGGAGAGACTGCCGACATAGTGCTCTGGCCGCCGATCGAGCGGGTGGCCGTAGCTGGTCCATCCGCTGGTCATTCAGCGCCCTCCGGCATGCGGCCGAGCCGAGGACCGGCCGAGGCCTGCCACCAGCCCTGCTCGAACGCCGGCATCTCCGTCGACGTAAGCGCAGGCTTGATCTCCTGCTTGGTGGAGAGGGCTCGGATGGCGGCAAGCACATCGGTCAGGAGGACAAACGCTCCGGCCGGGTGGTCCTTGTAGCCCGCCTGCGTGTAGTAGTAGGGCTGGACCTTTGCGACCTCGGCCGCACACTCCTCCCGCACCTGCTTCTCGATCAGCGGGTAGACGGCGGCGAGGGCGTCTTTGGCTGCGGAAATGCAGCCCTCGCAATCGCATTCGGAAAGCAACGCTTTCGCCATCTCGTCAGTGGTCTTGTCGCTCACGGCTTGGTCTCCAACAGTTTGAGGGCCTCTCTTGCAGAGTATTGGCGGTCTTCCAACTCGTATCGCAGCCGCTCCACCCCACGACATCGACAGATCGGAGGGCCGCAACCACATTGAAGCTCGGCGGCGATGCTCTCCAATAGCTCGCGGACTTGATCGAGGCAGGTGGGACCAGACTTGGTCTCTGGTGGGACACCATTTGCTTGTCGCACGGCGTCCCATATGCGGTCGAAGTCGCTCACGGCTTGGTCTCCTGCTTGGCGAAGAGGGCGAGGACGGCGTCGGCATAGGCGAGATATTTTTCGCGATGCTCCTTTCTCAAACGAATACCGGGCCATTGGGCATCGTGGATTGCCCGCGCCACCTCCTCCCGGCTCGGCACGCGGGCAAGCTGGGCAGACGAGGCGGCATCGCCAATCAACGTCCACCGTGCGACCGCCTCGCCGATCTGGCGATCAGCCTCTTTGTCGGGCTCGCTCAGGTCGTCATATGGCGCGAGCCACGACGGCTTCGGGTTGGGTTGCGTCTGAGCCCAACGCACCCATGCTTCGCGAACGAAGCGTCCAAGCGTCTCGCGGTCGTAGGGCAGCGGCCGGCTGCCGTCCTCTCGGCTCGGCACGCGGGCGGGCTGTGTTGCGGCGCCGAGCAGCATACGCTCGGCTGTCGCCCACTGATCCTCGTCGAGCACCTTCGACAGCCATTCGCCGAGACGACGCAGCGGTTCTGGTGCGCGATCAATTGCAGCTTGAATGAAGTGCTCCGCCTCATCTTCCAGCACGCGAGCAAGGCGGGCCTCCAGATCGGCAATGCGGCGCCCAGGCTGTGCATGGGCAATCTCGAAGTTGACGACCGCGCCGTTGGCCACTCTTGCCCTCTCCTCCGCAGCCTCGGCACGGGCCTCCAGGTCGGCGATAACCTTGTGGCAGCGGTCGATCTCACGAGCCATCTCGTCCTTGGACGCTTCGCGGCTTGATGTGAATGTCGGCATGTCACACGTCCTTTTTTCGGAGCGCAGGAATGGCGGCTCCGACCTCACGGTCGCAGTCGTCGCACATTTCCTTCCAGTCGATTTCCGTCCCGCCGGCCGTCCCGTAGTCGACAGAGACGGTGACGCTGTAGCGAGCGCTTTCGCCCCACGGGCGCTTCGGCCGATCGCCGTCAACCACGAGGCCGCAGCGGTCGCATTTCCACCGTTTGATCGTGAACGTGCCCATGTCAGTCCGCTCCCGTAGGGCCGTCAAAGCCGCCCGGTTGGCTGTGGTCGTATCCCTTGCCGGGCCAGATTGGCGCGTGCTGACCGCGCTTGGTGCCCGACGCGGCCTTGAGCCGGCGGCACTCCTCGGGAAGCAGCGACAGCGCGTGTTTGTCGGTCCACCCAATTGCCTCACGGATCGCATAGAGCAGATCCAACCCGCCGCGATTGGCGATGCGTAGTGCCGCCTCCGCAGCCTCGGCGCGAGCCTTCATCTCGGCCCGCTCCTTGGTCATAATGGCCCGCTGAGTGCGAGCGTCGTCGCGCTGCCGGTGCAGCTCCTTCACCTGCTCGCGCGCCGCGTCGCGCTGCCGGCGGAGTTTCTTGTTTTCACCTTGCATTTCAGCGATCAGCCGCTGATGGATCGGATCGGTCTGGTGCATCACTGCTGGCTCTCCAGGTGGCGGGCGGCTGCCAGGATCTCGGCCGGCGTGCCGAACAGGAAGATGACGTCGCCATAGAGCGCTTCGCCCTGGCGCATGCCGGTGATCGCGGTGCGCAGCACCATGTTGCTCTCCTGCGTCTCGGTGCCGTCGCGCACGAACAGGAAGGCGGTCGAGGCGCGCCGGTTCTCGGCGCCGTGCGGCGTCAGCACGCTCGCGAGGTTGATCGGCGACCTGGGCGCGTAGAGGCCGATCGCGCGGGCCGTGTTCGGGTTCGCGCTGGTCGCCATGATGCCGAGCACGAGGCCGCCGGCCGTGCGGTCGAAGGAGCCCTGCTGGCCGACGAGCTTACCGTTGGCGCGGCGCGGATCCTGCACCTTCCAGGCCTCGGCCGTGCCGATGAAGGTGCGCTTCCGCTCGACACCGGAGATCGGCGTCGGCCGCAGGTCGAGGTTGCCCACGGCGTAGTGCGAGAACGTCCAGCCGGGCACGTCGAGCATGCGCATGCCCATCGACATGATGATGCCCGACCAGTCCTCGTAGGCGAAGCCGGCGGTGATGTCGCCGTCCGACCAGACCGGGCCGTCCTCGGTCGTCGCGTTGGTGCGGAACTGCTTCATGGCGCCGAACGGCCAGTGGTAGGCGAAATGGTAGCGATATCGAAACGCCGGGATGCCGTTCACGGTCACGACGCGATCGGCGCGGGCAGCGAAGCGCGCCTCGCTCATCACCTCGTCGTACTGGCTGGCGAGCCCGGCGGCCTGATCGTTCAGCTGGTCGGCGTCGCGCCCATTGTCGCCCGCGAAGTCGTCGGGCGCCTCGTTCTCGCGCTCGGTGAAATCCATCTCCTGGTTCTGGAAGAGCGCGACGCGGAGCGGGCTGACGACGAGCGCGGTCGGCGTCCGGGTGATGCGGGCCGGCGTGCCGACCGCTTCGCGGAAGCCGCCCAGGTTCGGGTTCCAGGGCGAGCTGTCGCGGATGGTCGGCTGGATGCCCCGACCGAACCGATAGGCGACCAGATTGGGCGACCACGTCTTGCCGTCGCGGATCTGCAGGAAGCCGATGTAGCTGCCGCCGCGCGGGTGCATGGTGAAGCGCACGCCTTCGAGCGAGCCGCGCCCAGGCAGCACGAGCATCGGGCCGTCGCGGCCGGCCGTGGCCTCCTCGCTCATCACGACGAGACCACGGCCGGGCGGGTTCGAGATCACCTCGCCGGGGATGTAGGGCGGGACATAGGCCATCACTTGCGCTCCAAGCGTGCTTTCCAGCCCTGGATGAAGAATTCCAGGCGCCTGCGCACCTCGCGCAGGGTTGCCTCCGGCTCGGCGTTCCAAACGATCGCGATCGCTTCCATCGGGATCTGGTCTCCGAACGCCTCTTGCAGCTCGTCCCGGCTGATCTTGCTGGCCGGCTCGGGCGTCGGCTTAGGCGT
>ERZ724522.548-NODE-548-length-23726-cov-8.332263_pt1 | contig 23726 bp, 33 predicted proteins | sample MGYA00376055_ERZ724522 | MGnify/ENA primary metagenome ERZ724522 (study PRJEB28724, sample SAMN07190884) | wastewater metagenome | isolation source: effluent of sewage treatment plant in Hong Hong | place: Hong Kong | collected 2016-03-17 ...
TTTGCAACTATTCTTTGTTAAAATTTTTATTTATTTTGTTAAAAATCCAGCTACTGTTGTTATAATCAATGCTACTAATACAGGATATATAATCTTCTGCTCTACTTTATGTAATTTAAGTTTTCTATTTCTATCTTTAATATCATCTATATAAAGTAATTCTTTATCTTTAAAACCTTGAATAATTAAATCCTTTTGCTCACCAATAAATTTTTCATGTCTTAGTTCATCATTCTTAGAATTAATAAACTTTTGATGTTCATTTATAATATGTTTAGCTGAATCTAATTGTTGATGATAACTATCTGCATTTATAGCATCTTCTGCAGCATATTTAGCTTGCTCAGGAGTAAATAATACACAAGTATCTTTAATTACTTCCTTTGGATAACCTATTTTTGGATATACTGTCGTATCTTGCTGAGAGAAACACAACTGTACCATCAAGAGGCAAAGTCCTAATACTATTAATTTCTTCATTTCTTTGTTTTTCTAGATTAGATATAGCCTTTAAACTCTTGTTTATGTTATATTGAATATATCTCTGCTCTAATTGAATTTTTTCTAGTGCTTTATTAGTTGAATCTATTTTATGTAAAGCTAGTTCTTGAGCTTTATTAATAGCTTCAATTTTTTCATTATTTGTTTTAATATTAACAGGTCTTCCTAAATTATAAAAAATTATTGCTGTTACAATAATACATAATATTAAAAATGATGTTAATTTATTATTTTGTAAAACTTTTAAAAAGTTGTTTAATTTTTTCATATATATCTTTTCCTAATAAACCTCCAAAACCCCCTACAACACCTACTATTAAAGCTAATACTACTTTTAGAATAGGATGTATAAAATCAATAGATCCTAATGTAGAATACATAAATATTATTGTTGTAAAAAGATCTCCTGAGAAAAAAGCCACTGCTGAATTTATTTTATTATTAATTTCCATTTTCTACTAACAATCACAAGGGTTATTTAATATTTGTCTTAATTTATCTATAATTTTACAAACTTCTTCTTCTGATAAACATGATTCAGTCTCTAAATCAATATCACATATTTGTTCAAGCAAAGCAGTAGCTACTTCTACTTGAAATAAGTAAGTATCAGCACATTCAGAACCTATTTGAAGTTCTTTAAAATAAGTTTGACTCAGAGTACTAATCTGACAAGCAAAACTAGTACTCCAAGTTTGTAAACAAGTTTGTGTTAATGCCATAATTATGCTAAAATTCCTAAATTTCTTAATGCTTTAACTACTTTCGCAATTGTATAACCATCAAAAGTATCATCTACTTTTACAGTTGTTCCAGAACCACCAACATTAGTAGCTGCTGTAACAGAAGTAGTTTGTTGAGCTACTGGAGAAGCATTAAAAAATCCTAATTTTTGACCAGTTGCTGTTCCAATTTTACTACCTGTAGTAGTATCAGCTATAATATTAGCTCCATCAGCTAATGTAATTCCACCATCTTTTAAAAGTACTCCATCTACGATAACTCCATGAGCTACAGTTGATTCATTAACTGTGTCAACATTGATTGAGGTAAAATCTGTATTTGAATCATCTACTACTTCTTGAATATATTCTTTTAAATTTAATGCATCATCATACTTTTGAAGAGTTTTTTCTCCTGATACTAACACACGTTTGTCTAAATAATAAGCTTTTGTTGCCATTTGTTTGTTTTGTTATTTTTGTTTATTAAATTCTTTCTATTTCTACACTTAAAATTACTTTACCACCTGCTGTTGTTTTTTGTGTTGCAAAATCTATATAAGCAGCACTATTTGAAATATTTGCAGGATCTCCTAATGTGCAATCTGCAGCTATACCTTGAGAATTTATAGGTGTACTAGCTGTAAAATCATAAGTACTAGATAATGGTGGAGATATACTAGTTACAATTTGAGTACCATTTATATCTACTGTTAAATGAGCATCATCAGTTGAAGCTATTGCTTTTTTCACATTAAAGTAAATATGTCTAAGCTCAAATGGATAAGGAATAAATATTCTATTATTTCCTTGTTCACTAGCTTCAAATGATACTTCAACAACAAATAATTCTTTTTTAGCATTAGAGCTTTCTAAAATTAAATCATCAATTGAAACTGCTTCTATTCCTGAACCTATATTAGCTATAACTTCACCAGAGCTTAATGTAGTATCTTGAGGATTACCAGAAGAATCAGAGGTTTTTACTGCATCCTTAGCCATTGTAGCTAATTTTGCATTGGTTACTCCATCATCTTTTAATCTTAAAGTATCACTATTTATTTCTATTGTAGAGTTATCAACATTCACACTCAATGCTGTACCAGCACCGCCTGCTAATCCTGCACCAGCTACTGCTGAAGCAATTTTTGCAGCTGTAATACCAGAATCTTTCACTCTAAGAGTATCAGTATTAATTTCTATTGTAGAACTATCTACTTTTACTTCTAAACTTCCATCTGCATTTTGTCCTAAACCATCTCCTGCAACATTTGCTGCAATTTTATCTTTATCTACACAATCATCAATTAAATGACGTGTTTCTATTATATCATCATTTTCAAAGTCTGGAATAAATACAGTATCCCATGTAGACCCATCATATTTCGCAGTTATAATACCTTTTTGAAGAGCTTGATTATCATCTAATGATAATCCAAATATAGTAAGAGTATTTCCATTTAATACTATTGTAGCATCATAATTTAGAACATACTTTAAATTTGTGTTTAAAGTTCCTGTATATGTTATTATATAAGATGCTAACAAAGTTGCTGAACCTGTTATATCATATTCTCCAACTGGTATAGACGAATCTAAAGTTATAGTTCCACCAGAAGATGTTAAAGTTATTGGATATGTACTTTCTATATATGCCATTATACTAATTTTTTAATTGCTTTTAATTTAAAGAATTCAACTTTAATTGAATTTGTTCCACTATTTACTACACCTTTAGCTGATAAAACTAAATTAGATGAAGTATTATCAATTGTTCCTGGATTTACAGTAGTTGAATATACTTCATTATTAACTTTACCTGAAATAATATCTGTAGGTGAACTATAAGTATTATTTGGTATTTGTCTAATATGTCTAGTATGATTTATAGAAGAATCACTTCTTCTTATAATTGTTCCATACACAACTATTCCTGCATAATATTGAGTTATAGATATAGGACTAGCATTTAAAAGATCAATACTATTTATACCATCTTCTAAACTTAACTGAACATTACCTACATCTGTACCTGATGAATAATTAAAACTATAGTATATTTCATATTCTAATCCATCACCAGTATCTGAAAATACCTTTGTCACATCTATTGGAATATTTGTAATTTCAGATAATGTTATAGCTGATGTAGAAGGTCTTGAAAATAAAGCATCTATTAAAGATGCTCCATCTAAACCATCAGTACCAGCAGCTCCTGTAGGACCTGTATTTCCTGTATTACCTTGTGGTAATGTTATATTACTGCAATCTACGCACATTTAGCAATTTTTACAATTTATATTAATTAAATAATCTTGTAAACTCTGTATATTAGAGTTTATTTCTGTTTCTGAACCACATACTCCACTCCATTGTAAAGCTTTATATAAAGTATGAGCTTCTAAAAATTTCCACATATTATCAGCACAATCATCATTACAACACCCACAATTTATATCTACATTTGTTGCTAGTTTTTTTATTTTACAACAAGATTCACATAAAAATAAAGATTTAACTACTTGTTGATAAGTAGATCTTGTACTACTTACTTCAATATTATATGTAAATTCATATAATCCATCAGGTAATGTTATATCACCAATAGACACTCCATCAATTAATAAATCTTCTGTTGTAATAGTAGTTTGAGCATTACTGGAGCTAGGAGTAATTGTAATAGCATCATAAGTTACTAAAGTAGTTAGATTTTGTATTGTTAATGTTGAGCTGGTTACTAAACCAATAGTAGGATTTGGAGTACCCCAACCTGTAGGATTTGTAGAAACATGATAAGCTCCTGTAGTCTCTGTAAAAATAATGGATTTACAATCACTACCATTCTCTACTGTAAATTTTAATTTAAATGCCATTATCTTTCGTGTTTATTTTTATTTTTCTTATATTTACCTTTTCCTTTTTTAGGTTTAGGAGAATATTTATTTCCTTTTACTTGTTTTGCCATTATGGAACAATATTTAAGGCTGTTATTCCACCAGTAGTGGTTTTATATAAATGTCCTGTAGTTAATCCACCAGTGATTGCTGCTGCATCATTCGCATAAGTTGGAACATTAGTAATTTTAACTAATTTAGTTATATCATTAATAGTTATCTGTGTTCCGTTTACTGTAGTTCCTAAATCACCTATACCATATTCTCCTAAATCACCATCTAAATTAAGAAAAATATCAGATGCGTTTACATAACCTCCAAAAGTTAGATATAAAGGGGCTATTTTTAAAGCAGAGACAATAGAATCATCAGGATTACTAACTTCAAATTCTACTTGTCCACTACCATCTGCAAGTTTTAAAAATTCTCCAACTGCTTTAGAATTTCCTATACTAGAAAAAATACTACCATCGTTATTTAAAACATGTAAAAATCCTGAACTTGGACTAGGTGTAGGACTACCTTGTATACCAAAATGCATAGCATTCTGACTTGGATAAAAGGATAATCCTTGATAATCTCCATCACTATTATTAAAATAAATCTCTGTATTTTGATTTAATTCACCACCTAATTGAATATTAGTTGAATCTCCAGAATAAATAGTATTAGTTAAACCATTATTAACATTGACAAAATATGGAAAAGCTTTCTTCAACCATTCTAATAAATCTATACTTCTATTTTTAATATCTGTTAATAAATTATTATTTTGTTTATCTCTTTTAATATTAAGAGGTAAAAATATTTTTTCTAAGAATTGCATACTATTTGATTTATTTGATTTAGAGCCTTTTAAAGGACTTGAACCCTTAACCTAATGCTTACAAAGCACTTGCTCTACCATTGAGCTAAAAAGGCAAATAAAGGGGCATTTAGCCCCTATAATTAATTTAATTCCTCTACTACTACATTTGTAATTGTAATAGTATTAGAAGCACTAGCAGTACCCCATTGAACTGTGATATTCAAAGTTTGATTAGCAGTTGTATCTACGGTTACAGCAGCTGTTGAAGCTATTCCTGTTACAGCAGATCCAAATTCAGAAACTGAACCTTGACCTCTTACTGTTCCAGAAGAACCTAATGAATAAACTGTTACTTCACCTTCAAATTCAAAAGCTCTATTAGAAGCAGCTGTAGTTGTAGTAATAGCTCCAGAAGTAAGCAATACTGTTGAACCAGCTTTCAACTTTACAGTTAAAGTAGGTGTTCCAGTATTAGAGTAGTATCCTCTAGCTTTTACTCGGAAAGTTTTACCAACACTTGTACTATTCTTTTGAATTGTAAGAGTACCTTCTGCTGTAGAACTAACTACTGTTGTTTCATTAGTAGTATTAGCTACAGTAACAGCAGCAGCTTGTGTGAAAAGAATTGGTTGTTTTGTTTTAATTAATGGCATTTTAATTTTGTTTTAAGTTGTGAAATAATATAAGGGGAGTTTCCTCCCCCTATTTAATATTAGATAGTTACAGCAGGAAATGCTGGTGATAACCAATCATTAAATGCATCAAGAACAGCTGCTTTACCTGAACCTGAATTTGGAACAAGAACTATTGTTTTATTAGGACTAATAGAAGTTCCAGTAAATTGTACTTGATTTGAACTATAATGCTCAATTACTAGAGCACCATAAGTTTCATTTTCTACTAGAGAAGTAGGATATACTAGTACTGGATACAAGTCACGGTTTTGAGAATAACTTCTTTGACCATTAGTATTATCAAAGTAAATTTTCCACTGACGATAAGTACCTTGTCCTTCAAAAGGATTACAACCTACTACAAAATTACGAGCTTCATCTTCAAATCTATCACCTGCACCAGCATCAATTCTGATTTTAGTTGTAGGGTCACGATCAATGTATGCAGTAGATTCGTTCATAGCTACAATAAGTAGATAATCTGCACTTCCTGCACCAAAAGTAGAAGGATTAATTAATTCAAATGTAGCTGTTCCAGCAAGAGCTGTATTTGTTACTACATCTGCAAATGTTGCAGCTAATTCAGCATCAGTTGTTATTGACTGTGTACCAGCACCTGTCACTACTACATTAATACTTTGACCAGCAACAGAAGCTTGAGTAAGAGTTGCACCTCCTGAAGTAGCTGTACCTGTAGAATCAATTGCAAAAGCCATAACTTTCCAATTACCTCCTACATTACCAAATTGCTGAGTAAATGCAGCACTATTTTGGTTAATAGCATATGCTAATCTTTGTGTAAGGTCATCTTGATCACTAGTTAAACCTAGAGTAGAGTATTGAACTGTGTCAACTTCTACTTTCTTTTTAACTACTGCTTGAATACCTGAATCAAATTCAGTAACTCGTCTACCACGAAATCCTAAATAAATAGAATATTTAGCTAGTTCTTGTGGTGTAGAACTGATTGCAAGTACACTAGCACTTCTTTTAGGAGAAGCATAAGCTTTACCTGTATAAGAAGTAACTTGCTTTCCTATAATGTCTAGAGAATCTTCATATGGTCTGCGTGTGAAAGGTACTCTAGCTTGACTAGGAGTAGCTGACATATCAGTTCCTTGAACTACTTTTGCAATAGGAATTTGTTCAAATGTAAATGAACTAGCGTTGTTAAAAAATGTGTTGAATGTTCCTGAACCAGGAGTAGCATCAACAAGTCCAATTTGTCCATCATTAAGGTTTACAATACCACCTGTCCCATTTAAGGAAGTTCCATCTGTAGGGAGGGTTTCATTACCCTTTACAACAAGTACTTTTTCAACAGCACGTTTGTTACCTTTAATTACGTTTGCCATGTTTGTTTTTGTTTTTGTTTGTTAATTAATAATTACTGTGTTAGAGTCTTTTGAAATTTTAGTTGAAAAGCTTCTGAATTCAAATGTCTGTAAGCTTCAGCTACAGCTATATCAACTATTCTTCTATGGAATGCTTGAGGTAAATCACAATCTACAGGTGTATCTGTAGAAATATATTCACCATCTAATGAATTATAACCTCCATAAAATACTTTTTTAGGTTGCTTTAAATATTCAGGATAAACTCTTGATATTGTAAATTGATTATTTGTATATAAAAATATTGCAGAATTATCATTTACATCATTAGATTTTCCAAACACATATGGTAAATTTAACCATATATAACTAGGACCTTCAAAAGGGGATAATAAAACTTTATCTAATTCATCATGAGATATTTCTCTTCCTTTTAAAACTTTTGGAGAGCATCCTTGCTTTTCAGCCAATGCATTTAATCTTACAAGATGTAAATAAATATAATTTAAATCACCTAAATCCATTCTGTATACTCCTGTACTTTCTAAAGCTACAGATACACCAGGTTGAATATTTGTAGGTGATTTAACTACTAATGTAGATAATTGATCTATTAAGTCTTGTTTAGATTCAAAGTCACCATATTTATTATCTGTAAATTCCTGAATTGCATTATTTAGTATCCAGTCTATTTCAGCAGGTAATAGATTCCTTGTTTTCAAAGAATCTATTTTATCTGCTTTAACCTTAAAATCATATTGCATTTCACGAATATTCATCTTATACTATCTCGTATTTAGCTTTTCTTGTTAATATTTGTTCTTGTAATTCTTCTACTAAATCAGCTTTATTAGGGTCTAGTAAGAAATCAAGAGCTTTTTCTTTAGAAGCACCAAGAGTTAAATCTTTAGCTATCCAAATATATGTTCCTGCTTTTTCTGAAATTGCAAAACAATTAATACCTTCTTGTAATAGAACTAAAGCATTAAATCTAGCTTTACTTGGAGCATCTTTTAATAGATTCACAAGTTTATTAAATTTAGTGATAAATTCTTCACCATCTTTGTATCTATCATTTGTGTCAATAGCTTCAGAAAGAGAATTATATGCTTGTACATCTGTTAATCTACCTTTACCAATACTAGGTAATAGAAGTTTAACAAATTTCTTTTGAGTTTCACTATCAGCAACCTTACCAAGAGTAAGTTCAGCTTTAGCTTTATCTTTAAATTGTTTCTTAGTATATTTTTCTTGATCACCTTCATCCATTGTAGCTAAATAATATTTAGCATATGGCTTCTTACCAGATTCATAGTCAGCTTTTGAAGCTGCAAAATGTTTAGAAGCAAGCATACAATAATAAGCCAACAAATCATTAAAATTAGTTAAATCTAGAACTGTTAGTCCATCATTCAATTGAAAAACAAATGTTTGATAAAAACTAGGAGATTCTAAATGCTTCTTATTACTTGGGTCTGCTGGAGTATTATCCAACTCACCCTTCTTTCTATTAAATTTATATTCAATTACATTTTGTAATAGAACTCTATCTTGTGTTGCTAGAAACTGAAATTCAGGATCACTGATTTTTTCTCCTTTTAGAGGATTATCAATTTCTACATCTAAACCTGTTGCTAATTTTCTTGTTTTAGCTGAAAGACCTGGTTGAAATCTTTCTTTAATTCTACCATCTATTTTTGTTTGGTTTAGTCGTCTTTGTGTTTTACCATTAATTACTTCAGTGATTTTACTTGCTGAAGGGATTGTGATTTTATATACGTAAACCTTACCTGTTGCTATTTGCATTTATATTTTTGTTTTCTTCTTTTTCTTTTTGTACGGTTTGAGAAGTTAACAAACCTTTGTTCAATCTATATTTTATTATTCTGTCTATCCATATTTCAAATTCTTGTAATCTTAAAGAATTTTTTGCAAAATTACAAGTTTTACAACAAGGTACAACATTATCTAATAAATAACCTTCATTACTATCAATTCTATCTAAACCATTAAATAATATTTTATCATTATTGTTTTCTTTAGTTTTATAATAATAAAAATTTTGTTTAGGTTCTATTCCACAATATTCACAATTTTTTGTTGTTATATTGGTAAATTCTTCTTTAGTTAAAGAAAAAATTAAATTCTTTTTCTTAGCTCTAGAAAAATAAGAATGATAAGCACTATTTATTAAAACATACTTTGTTTCTTTTTTATTAGCTTTTCCAGTTTTACTAGAAGTTTCTTTATGAAAACAACCACAAGATTTTATTTTATTATTTGTTATATCTTTTGATCTAGCTAAAAATGTATTACCGCATTTACATAAACATTGATAAATAGTTCTTTTTGTTCTTCCTTCAGGGACATAACCAGCAATTTTTTCTATTTTTATTAAATTAAATTGCTGGTTTATTACATCCTCTTTTGTCTTATGATTCTCATCTGCTACAAAATTTTTTGGTTCTTTCATGATTGTAAATTATATTTTTAATAATTACAAAGATAATAAAAATATTTTAATTTTGCAACTATGGTGAGTTAATTTTTGTTAAGACTACATCTCAGGGTCGAATATTAGCTCCCCGCATCTACTAACGTCTTTCACCCAGATACCAGCAGTTCCTTCAGTAATGAATTCAACACCAGCTACTTTATGATTGATAGCACCACCCTTAATAGGTTGTCCTTTGTAGTTAATTGTACCTTCTAACCAGCCATATCTACGAGTGTCTTTTACAGACAACATAGTGATATTATCCTCTCCATCAGATTCACCAAAGTCAAGGAAAGTCATTCTCCAAGAGTCAATTGGTTTATTTGTATAGATAGGGTGCATTCTCTTACAGAATAGTGCTGAGTCATAGAGTGGGTTAATAACCAAGTCTACTTCAATACCATTCAATCCTTGATAGTGTACAAATTGTGCACCATAAGACAAGTGACGAGCACCTTCTTTTCCTACACGTTGAATGTAGTTAGTATCTACAGTCAAGAAGCTTGATGCAGAAGTTGCAAGCAAGTTATGGAAAGCAATTGCACCCATAGAACCTGTCATTGCAGTAATCTTACGATTACCTTGAGATACACGAGAGAAGAAGATTGCATCTAGGTAATCATACAACATAGATTCAGTCAAAGCACCATTATAGTACTGAGTTTGACCATCACGTAATTGCTGACGAATACCAGGACCTGTTTTCTTCATACGTCCATTAGTAGGGTCAACAGAAGTTGTCTTTTCACCTTTCCACATGGCATATTCCATATCCTTGTAAAGTTGATCTTCCAATTTAGCTTGTGCAACTGGCATAAACTTAGTTGAAGTCATTACTTTACGTGTGTCTTCATTCCTGTAAGGAACTGGTAGACCTACCATTCTATTATCTTCTCTGAAAGCTTTATCAGTAACAGCATATTCATTAGCAAATGCTCCTACTTGACATTCAAGTTCAAATGAAGTTCCAAATTGGAATCCACCAAAATCTTGATTAAATTCAGATACAACTGATGTCCATACCTTAGTAAATTCTTTACCTGGGTCTAACAAATCAGGTGGAAGGAATTTAGCATAATTATCTGTTTGTAGTTTTACTACATAGACATATCCATTACCATCTGGAAGAGGACCTTCTAGAACTTCCAACTTATAGTCATCATGTTCTGGTTCAATTACATCTGGATAAGAATACCAACCTTCATCAAGTTTAATTCTAAAAGTTGTTTGATTAATACCTGGGGTAGAACTTGAAGTAATACCATCCAATACTTCTACTGAGCGTAGAGCTTTTTCTTGTGCACCTAAAAGTTTCCAACGATAGATTTCATTATCAATCTCTACCATCTTTCCTTTAGCCATAGTCATACCTAGCAAAGGTTTACCATTGAACATATCAGTGGAGCTAAAAAGTTGTCCCATGATTTTATCAAATACGTGAGGTTTTCCCATATCATAGGCTTGAACCAACATATCTGAATCATAAAACTTACCACCTATTGCATCATACTTACGTGTTTGAATGTGCGAAATGTTGTTAAATAACATGTTTGTTTTGTTTTTAAATTAAAAAAATATTTATGATTATATGGGTTACATTAATTCATTGTAATCTACAACTGAATCCCATTTGAATCCTTTACTATTTGGGTTTTCTCCAGATGAAGAAGAAGTCATTTTTCTTCTAGTTCCTGAAGTAGCCCTTGATACTTCCTCTCTTAAACTTTTTACAGCTTTAGTTTTCTCTTTTCTTTCAAACTTAGATAAGTCAAAATAGACATTACCTTTATTATCTTGAGAAAGTGTATTTAAGAATGCTGATAAAGCTAGTGTAAGTTCTGGATTTCTTAATACAACTCCTTGAAGTCTATAGTCAAAATCACTCATTTCTTTTCCACCTACATTTACTTTACTATACAAAGAATTAAGAGCTTTTGGTTTTTCTTCTTTACCCATAGGATAACCACCTACTAAATCTTTCCCATTTAAAATATCAACTTGATGTTGATAAGCTATTTGAGCTTCTTTGATTCTTTCTTGTTTTTTTACTTCTAATTCTTGGAGATGTGCTTGTTTAGATTGAGCATCTATTTTTACAAGTTCTCCTAGAGCTTCGGTAGCTTCAGATTCATCTTCTAAGTCGTCAAAGATTTTATCTACTAGCTTTTTTGTCTTTATTTCATTAAATCCTTTTTTCGAGTAATAAGTTTCAAGAACTTTTCTACGATCATCTTCCTTTTGTAAATCAAAGTTATTAGGATTAAAAGACTCATTACCAAAGGTTTGTTTAAATTTATCTAAATCTGTTCCTCCATGTTCATACATGTAAACAAACAAATCTTTTGCATTTCCTAAACCTGGTACTTCTACATCTGGAATAGAATTAAAAATTGTATTAACAGCTAGTTGATTTCTATAATTATTAGAATCTTCTAGAGCTTTTTCAACAGATTCTGCTTCATAATCATCTGGTAACAACAATGCTCCTAGATTTTTTAAAGCTGTAACTTGTTCTACAACTTGTTTTTCCTCTTCACTTATTTCATCATCTACCTCATCATCTACCTCATCTTCTTTTTCAATTGATTTTTCATCAATTTCTTCTTCCTCATCATCTTCTACTTCTTCTTCAGGGAGTTTAATCTCTAAAGTGTTTGTTTTAATTTCATCTTTAACTGGTTTTTTATCAGCTTCTCTCAATCTAGCTTCTTCATCAGAAACTGGAAAAGCTTGAGTAATTTCAATTAAATCATCAAATAATTCTATGTTTTCCATAATTTGTACAAATATACAACTTTTTTTTTAATTTTGCAACCTAAAATAGTACACTTGTGCTATGTAAAAAGTTACTTTTTATTTTCAAATTTAACAATTTTGTTTACTACTTAGATGAAGTTTTAGGTTTTAGTTTAGATTTAGCAATTTTTTCTTTAGATTGCATTTCTTCTTTTGCTAACTTTCTATCCTTTTCTTTTTCCTTTAATTCATCTTTGTGTTTAATTTCCTCAAATTGTTGACTTCTTTCATCATTAGCCATTTGTCTTTCTTTATGGGTGGCTTCTATTTCTAATTTCGCTTGTTTTATAGCTAAATCAGCTTGTCCCATAATATCTTCCGCATTAGAACCTTCATCCATTCCTAATGAAGTTAATTCAGCTTTCTGTAAATCCCAATAACCTTTTCTATCAATTTCTTCTAATTTATAAACATGTTGTCTATCTTGAGCTTCAATATTTAAAGTATTCATTTTTTCTTGAGAATCTAATTGTGCTTGTTCTTGTGCTTGTTGAGCTTGTTGTCTTGCTTTTTCAATAGCTTCAAATTCTTTTTCTAATGCTTCCATTGATGTAGCTCTGTATAATTTAGCCATATCTGAAATAGTAGCTCCATTTTGAGAGAAATTTAATGCCATTTGACGTATATCTTTTAGATTCTGAGCATCATTAGGGTCATCAGTAATAAATACTCCAAATTCTGAATCTGTAAAGTTTTCAGGAAGCAATTCAATAATACTTCTAGACATATCATCTAATATTACAGGTATTTTCTTAGGAGAATCTTTATAACATAATTGAGCAGTTTCAATTAAACTGGTTAATACTTGTTCCCATAAAGAATTATGAGCTTGAAATAATATTTCAGTAATATGAGAACTTTGTGTAATATTTTGTTGAGCATTAGTCACAGCTTCATTAGAAGATGTTTCACCCTCTCTTTGTCTTGAAACACCCATAACTTGATTAATCTGCTCATCTAAGAAAGATAATATCTCAATGTAATTATTTACGTGTTGCATTACACTTCTCTGTACTTCAAATGCTGGACCTTTTTGACCACTTACATTTTGAGGATTACCTTCATTATTTTGATTTGGATCATAAAATCCTAAACCTTGTTTATAGTAATATAACCACTGTTCATTAGTAAGAGTTTTAGGAATCATGGACATATCAATCATAGTTAAAGGAGGCATATCCTTTGCTATAATTTCTTTCATTTTATGCATCATTATAAAATACAAATACTGAAAAGGTTTACCTCTATCCATTAGAGATACATTAGCAGCATTCATAGCATTATAAACTAAACCATGATAACCTAATTTAACTTTAAAAGGATTATATAGACTTCTAGCTTGATATGGTTTAGGTCTAAGATTTACATATATATTTCCTGCAATTCTAGTACCTTCCCATACTTCAGGAAGCCATGTCCATTCTAATTCATATGGAGTATCTTCAACTATCCATACATATTTCATTTTCTTATTACCAAATTTATCCGTATACTTTACTTTAGAAGCAGTATCTGGTATTTCAAATGTTTCATCTACTAAAGTTTCTTGTTCTTCTCCATCAACATCATAATAAGTTAAAAATCCATATTTACGTTGACTTCTCCACTCTGTATGTATAACATCTATATCATTTAATGTAGATGATCCATATGAACCTACCATTTGTAAACCAGAGGCTCCTTTAGTCATTCTCCATTCAAGAGATTTATTTAAACCATCTAATTTAATTTCTTTATTGATAATATCATCTGTAATACCATACATATTTGACATAGCTTGCATTCTGTCAATGGTTTGTTTATCTTTTTCAGATAAGTCATCACCAAATCTATCTAATACATCTGCAGGGGTCATGCGAGTTCTATATCCAGCATAATAACCATCTTGAACATATTCTACTTCAGATGATTTATGATAAAACATTTTAACTGGATTTATTAATTCTACAATAGGTTCTCCATTCACAATACCTACCCAAGCAAATTCTTCACCTGAAATAAGAGCATGTTTGAAACCATCATTCTTCATTTTACGAATTCTGAGTTTCTTATTAAACCATTGTAACATTTGATCCATCATAATTTCCACACCATCTCTCCATGATGTAGTCATATATTTCTCTATTTGTTCTGGAGATAATATTTTATTAGCTTCAGCTTGAAGTTGCTCTTGCATCTGTTGAGCTTCTTCTTGAGATTCTGGATCTCCTAATTGTTCAGCAATTTTTTGTTTATATTTTGCTATTTCGTTATCTAAAGTATGTTTTAAATACTTTTTTTGTAAATCATTCTTAGCTCTAGTATAAGCATTAACTGCTTCATCATTAACAAGATATGTTCTAAGATTAAAAGGTCTTTTTAATTCTTCTCCTAATAGAACATTAATTTTATTATATAGTTTATTATAAGGTTGAATTTCATCTGTAAATTCTTCTGCTGTTAATCCAAATGGATTACAATCTTTTTCAAAATCACTTTGATCTAATTCATTATTATATAATCTATAATTAACTAATTTTCTTTGAACATCTGAATGAAATTTATTATCATTAGAATTGTATTGATACATTCTAACTGCAATTGCATCAACTGATTCTTTACCCCATTTAAAACCATCTTTCTTTTTTTCAGCATATGTTTTACGCTGTTCTGGTAATATTACTGATAATTGACTCATGAATTATATTGTTTTTTGTATCTATTTGCTATAGAGTTATTTAAGAATGATAATATATCATCCTGTTTGTGTACTTTAGTAATATCATCTTGAAACTGATTATATTTTTCTTTTAAAGCTATAATACATTCTGCAAAAGCAAGAACACTATCAAAGTTACCTTCAAAATCAAATGCAATCATTTCTTCTAATAATCTAGTATCACGTATAAAATTTAAATTTCTTATTATTCTATTATCTTCTGAAACTCCCCTTTCTTCAAGTAACCAATCTCTAAGATATTTTATTGCTTCAAACTTTTGTTCAAAACTTGTTACAGGAGTTCCATATAATAATGTTTTAGAACTTCCTGCTTGTGATTTATAACTCATTACAGTTGCTGGTTGAGTCATTAGTAGATTAAGTTTCTTTTTCTTTTCAAAGAACTCTTTAATGTTTCCACCTCTCTCAAAGTTTATCATTCTACTATGATTACCATACCACATAGCAACTTTTTCTATCATTTCATTTACATAATCTCTACCCATATAAGGTCTTCCTATATAACTAGCTACTAATTCATTACCACCGTATTTCTTTGAATTAATAGGCATTTTAAACACATGAAAGGCTGATAATGATAATCCCTCACCTTGTGTATCAGAGTTAACAGGGTCATGTCCTATTACATAAATATCAGGTACAAATATTTTACCTGCTTCATAATCTTCAATAGGTGGTTCATAAACTATTAATGCTCCTTCAGTATCTTGATTCTTTGGTGTAGGATAATCAAATATTGGTTTTAATTCTTTATTAATGTCTGGAAGAAACTTAACTCCTCTTTCTTGTTTAGAATCAAATATTAAACTACCTACAGTATAATAAAGATGTCTATTTCTATCCATAATTACCATACTTCTTTGCTCTTCTAACTCTCCAATAGGTAAGATATTACCTTTCTTAGTTAAGAACATCTCACTAGGTTTAATAGGATAGTTCATTAACTCACCTTCATAATTAGCTGCATCTTTAGATGCTTTAGCTTTCTTTCTTCTTTCTAAGAAGTATTCTAATGCTTCTTCAACATTAGTATTTCCATTCTCATCTTTAAATGAGTTGTTAGCATAGAATGCTGGAATAAAGAATCCTATTTTACCAGTGTTCTCATAATCATCATTATAAGATACTATATCATAAGATTCAGGATCAGTAAACATCTTTCTAGAATCTTTTACTTTCTCTATATCTCCTGAAGTACCAATATAAGCTAATACACCAAACTTAATACTACCTCTCTCTGTACATGCTATATTACTATTATGTGTGATTGTTACATCTTCATGTAAACCAACCTCTTCATCAATCATTAATGTATAACGTCCTCCTGCAGCAGCTGTAGGTTTATCTTTATATACACTATGTACTAATTTAGATTTAGTTCCTTTAGTAACCCATTTACCATTTACTTTCTGTTGATATTTATGTGCCCAGGGACTCTTAGCATTATTAGGAGCTAATGTACCAGACATTGATTTATAAAATGGTATAGGACTATAATCATCTGATGATTCATCTCCCCATACACCTAATTCATCATCTGTTGCAAAAGCATTCATACATAATTCTATCTTCTCACAAATTTCAGAAGATTTATTTGATTCTGCTGAACCAATATTTATATGTATTTCATCTGGACTATTTATAGACTTATCTGTATAATATTTAGCTCCATCAAATACTAGTTGATGTAAACCTTCACCTAATCCAAAATAATATGATTTACCCGCCCCACGAGCACCTAATACAAATATATTCTTTGCATTATTCCAATATAGAGGTGGTCCTAGTGGCTTATCATGTAATTTTCTTATATTTTCTCTTGGAGTAATATATTTTTTTAAACTTCCATCTTCTTTGAAACAATCTCTATCTCTTTGATGTTTTAAATTAAACTTATATTTAAAGTTTCCTTGTTCGTATTCTTTAACTCGTATATCACTAGTATATTCATTATCTTCTTTAAAACCAGAAAAACCTTTTGCTTCCAACATCATATAAGATAATTCCCATTCTAAATCTCTTAGAAATGGTGTTATACTTCTACGTGTTTTAGTTTCTTCATTAACATCTAGAATTCTACAAAAATTAACATAGAAAAAAAGAGGACCAGGCATATATCTAAACTTACCAAAATCACTTCCCCAGAATCCTTCAATACATTTTCTTTTAGATTGTTTCCAAAAGTTAAGATATTGTGTAGAATCTGGATGATATTTTGGTATATTTACTAACCAAGTTTGTCTATTTTCTATTTTAATCCAATTCATAATTATACTTGTATTGATAGAGAACTCATTATTCCACTTGTTGATGTTCCATTATTAACAAGAGAAAAAGTAAGTAAATCACCAGCAGTGAATGATGCAGTGTTTACTAAATCTGAATGAACTGTTGCACTTGATGCACCTGCTGGAATTGTAACTTTTAAAGATGTGTCTACACCATTTTTTCTGCAAGTGATTACCATATTACCTGTAACAGTTTGTCCAACTCTTAAATAAACATATAAATTTCTTGCTGTAAAAGCTATAGGACAAATCATTGTTGCAACTTCAGTAGATGCGATAGTAGATTGACCAATTGTAATATATCTTGTAGATGAGGCAGGAACACTATTATTTATATTAGCAGTCTGAAAATGTATATTATTAGTTATTTGTGTTTGAACAGAAGAAGTTAATCCTTTAATGTAACTTAATTCTGTAAGACTTGGATATGTAGCTGTATTTAATGAACCTACTGTAGATGTAGTTGGAAAATAAGCTATTTCATTAGAAGTTCCTGTTCCAGTTATAGGATTAGTAAGAGCATTTTGTTTAGCATTCCAGATAGCAGCAGAGGCTATTCTAGAATCAGCTAATGTACCTGTCCAACCTAATGTTAGAGATACTGCTTGTAACAAAGAATTAGTAGGAGTTCCTCCTAAAGTTAATGTTACATTAGTGTCATCTGTCTTAGTTAAAGATGCTGGAGTAATACCTGTAGTAGTTAAATAACCAGCATCATTAGTAAATTGTGAAATATTATTATTAGCAAAAGAAGCTGTTAACTCACCAGCATTTACATCTAAATTAATATCGGAAGTATCAGAAATGGATGTTATATAAGATGAACCACTACCCCATTCAGGTAGTCCTTCACTATTTAAAGTTAATACTTGAGAAGTTAACCCTTTAGTTAATCTAACCCAATTATTACCATTGTTATATATCATATCTCCTGTATTACCAGGAAATAAATCACTTATTAATACTCTACTCATTTCTTTTCTAATTGCTGATTATGCCATTTAATCTTCTTCTCTGATAATCTTAATTTATCATCTTGACTTAATTCTACCCACATTTTAAATATAATATCTACATTTGATTTACAAATACATGTTGGTTGTCCATATTTTTGACAATAAGTACTAACAACTTGTCTTCCAATATCTTTAGTATTAAACATTATAGTATTTTTCTTTCACTCAAACTTTCTTTTCTACCACCTTTAATCTGTCCAGATTTCTTTTCTTCATTAAGTTGGTTTTCTATTTCTGCTAGTTGTTCATAAATAGCTGAACTATTTGCAAACATTTTATCTAGAGTTTGTGCATTCTTTTCATTATAAGGAGTCTTACTAATAAAGGTATCTCTATCTTCTAACTTCTTTAAGAGTCTTAAATAACTCTTCTGTAGCTTAGTTAATAGTTTATTCTGATAACCTTCTACTAATTCCTTTATTTGTTCATCATCCCAATTAAAGTCTTTATTACCTAAGTAATTTAAACTAATCTCTTCTCTCTTTTCATCTTCAGACATTCTATGGAATCTAGATTCTGGATCAGTGTAAAGATATATAGCCCACATAACTTGTGAGCTGTACATTTTATCTTTACTTAAATCATTACTATATATCTTATTAAAAGGAGACATATATTTAATCTCTTGATTTAAGTTCCAGAAATCTTCTTCAATATTAACTACTTGTAATAATCCCATTAGATATTTACATATTTAGTTCCTTCAATGAAATCCCCTTTCTTAAATTTTTCAAGTAGAGTGGTGGTATTATAACCTAGAGTCTTTTGAAAGTGGGGACTATCTTGTTTAGGAGCTTTCCAATCTATACCAGCTTCCCAACCATATTTCTTAAACACTGCTACTACTTCCATCCAATCACTTATACCATCTTTATCAAAGTCAGTTTTAGTGTCCCAAGAAGCCATCTTACCATCAGGAGAAATTAGACAAATATCTACAGCTAGTCCATAGTTGTGATAGCTTTGTCCAGGTTTAGCCCATGTTACTACTTCTCCAGGTCTAGTTCTTCCTTGTTGATATAAGAAGTCTTGTTCTTGAAAAGTTCTAAGTGTGTAAGCAAATCTTAAATAATAATTAGTTAGTTTACTATTTGCTTCATTGTATATGTTCAATACTTCCTCCCTGATTTTGGGATGGATCAATTGAATTCGTTTGAGTGTTATTTGATCTGTCATTTGTTTGTTTAAAGTCTTTTATGTTCTGCCATGTAATAAGTCCCAAAAGGATTAACATAGTACCACAAAGAGTCATTAAAGCGTCATTATTTATATTGCAATCATTCTTATAACTATGTTCTACCATTCTTATAACTCCTAATGCAAATACTAGAGCTAAAACTCTTCTTATACTAGGTTCTCCATTTTTATCCTCCCATATAGGTTTCAGGTAACTTATCATTTTTCAATTCGAGTTTGTAGTCTTCCCAAGACTTTTCATCCATTAAATCTGGAAGTTCTTTAGTCTTGTTACATGACTTATTTAAATAAAGTTTTTGTGGATAATCACAACCACAGTGTGTACATTTTCTATTTTTAGCACAATCTGGAGGACATTGTGTAGCCCTCCAGAGTATTTGTTCTTTAGTATGTTTAGGTAATAGTTCATCCATAAACCATTTACTATAACCTTCTACAAAATTTGCTATATTTTTTAAAGTAATATCTTTTAATTCCATTATGATAAACTGAATAAATAGTTTAATTGATTAATTGATTCTAGTATTTCAATAGCTATATTTTCTAAATCTTTATAATCTCTTAGTTTATAGTTAATAAATTGAGTTACTACTTCTTTTAATTCAGAAAAATAAACATCCATTGTTTTATCTGATATAGATATTATATTACCTGTTAATACTACTTTTGTATCAAACTTACCTTGATATACTTCTACAAAGTGATCTATAATAGATCGAACATCTTCATAATAACCTTCCAATGCTTTATGACGAGCAAAAGAACTAGTAGACCAATGATATATGTGTGCATTTACCTCACTAGATTTAATTAATAATATAAAATCTTCAATTTTCATAGATTTGTTTTTCTTTTATTTGTAAACTCTTAATATTCTTTAAATCTATTTTAGATAATCCTTCTTGTATAGAAGAATCATGAAATACAACTCTATGGAAATTAAGTTTAGTTTCCTTACCTGCAAAAATGAAATTACTAATATCTTTTAGTTCTAATGAAAACTCGTAAATCATTTAATTCCTTTTTCTATCATGCTTTCATTAATGATAAAATGATTATCAAATTCACCATTATAAAAGTCTTCTACTTTCAAATATGTTCTTTGCTGCATTAGGTTAATACCTAGTTTCAAATCAATAATATCTCCTACTTTAAACTTAGATTTAAATGTTTCTGAACATTGATCTGAGATATTATAGATTACTCCTTCATGTATATACTGTAATGGGTTTTCTTGCATTGCAATTTTACCACCCTCTGTTTGATATGGTACTACAAGTTTATTAGGAATATACATACTACCTACCTTTCTAATACTAGGATGCTTAAACAACCTAATCATTACTGCATTACCATTTAGTTTAATCTTATTATAACTATCAGGTACTGTCTTTAGGTTTTCATTATATTCAATTGTATCATCAATTTCCTTTTGATATTCATCATCTGAAAGAACATTGTTCTCAGATTTAGCTAATGCTTCAAATACTTCATTCTTCTTTTCTGCTGTAAGCTTGTTACCACTCATATCTACAAGTGATGGTGCCATAAATATTTTACCTTTTGCTTTACCACTTACTTCTCCTCTATCATTTACTTCCATAAAATCCTTTTACTGTTTTTCTATCTGCTTTCAATAATTGCTTTATTTCATTAAAGCTTCCTTTAACCATCATCCATTTAGCTTCTGGTCTATGATATATTTCACATTTGCTTTTGTAAATTATACCTTGTTTATTTGGTATTTCTCTAATGTCTGTTATGTTTTTTATATCAGATACATACCATTGTCTTTTACAATCCTTCTTTTTTAATTTATATTCATAATTCCCTGAATCATCTAATTTACCAGTTTCTTCATATAAATCATATAATATAGTAAACTCATAATCCTCTTGCACCTTTTACTCTATTTTTTCTTCTTTCAATAGAAGATTCAATATTCTTTACTTGATTGTACCCTCTAGATAATGAATTATATCTTTTAATATAATCAATCCATTCATCTTCTGTCAGTTTATCTTTATTCTCTTGAAAATATACTTCTAAGTTTTCAAAGGCTTTATTATAATTTTCTATAGCGTACTTTAAATTCCTTTCATCTATATAAAAACTACCAAAGTGTTTTAGAAGTATTTCTTTACCTTCATCTTTACCTATCTCAGCTTTTATATTTTTCCAAAGATCCTTAATTATATAATCAATTAACTCTTCAGATTTATTATATTTCTCTGCTAATTTCTTTATTATAATATCCTGCATATATCTGATTCATCAGGATCTACCTTAATTACTAAACCTCTGTATTCATCTAATACATGGTCAGCAGGTAATCCTAGTTCTTCAAATAGAGTGGCATAGGTGTATGTGTCAATAACTAGTTTAGTAGCTTCATCATCATTATCCCAATTATACTCTCTAATTGCTTCATCTATTGTGTCTATAATACTTCTCATACTATGTTAAACTTAAATATAAACTCAAAACTCTTGTTATTTGGGTCTATAAACTTTTCAATTTTGGGATTTAAATACTTAATTTTATCTGTTTGCTCTATTAAAATTCCCTTCTTCTTTAAAGCACTTAATGTTGCATCTAAGTTCTGTACAGATATTTCTTCACCTGTCCTAGCTTTAATATGCTCCATAACTTTCTTTTTACCTATAGCTCTGAATCTAGTAAATTTATAACTATCATCTAGTGCTAAAAATTCTGCCAAGAAATCTATTTGTCTTTCTGTAAGTTTCATTTTATGATTACTTTGAAGTACATTAAATAACTCAAAGAACTTGTAATAAAACTCTCTCTTACTAATAGATTCATATGTTTTTGAAATCATTCTACAAAAATACAAATTATTTTTTCAATATTCAACTAACCTTAATAAAAAATTTTATTTAGTAATTAAGTGTGTTAGGTGACTCTTCTTCTTTATCTATCTCTTTCATAATAGCTCTTATTTCAAACTTCATAGAATTAATCATTCCAAATGCTTCTGGATGATTTGTTTCTACAAAGTCTAACATTGTTTCTAGTTGTACTAACTTAGTATAGTTCATTAGATTAGTTAAATCTACAAATACTATATCTCCATCTGTAATACAACTTTTTGCTCTCAAGTATTCTTTACTATTCTTCATATTATTTGTTATTTAAAGGGCAGTCTTTTCCCTTATAGTTTTTCAATATTTATCTTAGATTTTATCCTTTAGCAGTTTTTATGCCAAATCTTACGAAGTCCTGTTTTTTCCACTTATTGTTCTTTGCTGGATTTACCCAAAGAATCAGGCACTAAAGTATTCAATCTTAGACTTTTTTGTTCTTAGAGGAGAAAACCTTATCTTTATTTAAGACTACTAACCCTCTGTCTATGCTTCAAGTTTCTAGTTCTTTTAATAGTTCTCTTAAAGCTGTAAGTATTAAGTAATACTAGAACAATGCAAAGATACGAAATTTTTTTTAATTCTGCAACCTTTTTGGCATTTATTTTTTGTTAAAAATGAAGATTAAAGGTCACTTTCTATTAAGCACAAATCCAATTTTTTTCTAAAATTTTTTTAAATTTTTCTAAATTTTTTGAGTAATTGAGAGATTTAGCCTACCCCACAAACCACCCCACCTAAAATTTGCGGTGCAAATGCCCCGTGTCAAATTTAAAACTCAAAACAAATGGCAAACTTAACAAAAGCCCAATTAATTGGCAAATTAGAAGCTGCAGGTGTAACTCCTTCAGAATCACCTATTGACGTAACAACCTTTGGTAACATTGAAACTAAACTTCTTGAGAAGTTCACCAGTTCTAAAGGAAAGCTTTACTACAAAGCAGACAATTACATCTTCGCTACTAAAGATTTCACTAAAGACGTTGTTACCATTAAATTGTTAACAGCTAATAAAGACTTTGGTAAAATGAAAAAAGGTGACAGCTTCGTAGTTGCAGAATAATAGTGTTGTTCCCCTTCGGGGGAACACACTTTATGTATTCGTCTGTGTGTGTTAACAGTAAAAATTACACCTCTAATTGAATTTATTGAGTGATTATACATATATATGTGTGTATTTTGATTATATTGTTAGTGTGGTTAGTGCTATAACAACCAATTCACTTTTCAATCTATTTCAACACTACTAATTTCAATTTAGAGTTTCCGCGTGCTATCATAAAACAAGACTTTTTTAACATTTTTGATTATCAGATAGTTGTAAAACTTCGTGCAGCTAAAGCAATTGTAATGTGGCATGTAAGCAAAGCAATTATTACAACTATTCTGATAGTCTTA
>ERZ724522.549-NODE-549-length-23723-cov-4.451791_pt1 | contig 23723 bp, 24 predicted proteins | sample MGYA00376055_ERZ724522 | MGnify/ENA primary metagenome ERZ724522 (study PRJEB28724, sample SAMN07190884) | wastewater metagenome | isolation source: effluent of sewage treatment plant in Hong Hong | place: Hong Kong | collected 2016-03-17 ...
GAACTATTCTGATTGTCAAAATATCCGGCATAGGATGCCGCAGAGGTATTAGGAGAAGTGCCGTCTGTTAGTATAAACGATGCCAGCCTGTTATTTGAAGAGCTAGAGCCTACACTTACGTCTAGCGTATATGCGGGAGTCTTCACCGTACCGGCATTTACCGCACCCAGTGCCAGCCAGTTATTTGCCTGCGAGTACACCATTAGCGTACCAAGCAATATATTACCCTTGGTTGCATTCGATGTAGATATTAAATTTAGACTACCGCCAGATGCCGTGTCGCCGACCAGCGTGGTACCTCCAGACAGTCCTAGGTTATTAGCCAACAGTGTTGCAGAAGATAAAGGAAACGTATATGTACCAGAACCACCTGTAGGGAAAGCAAGAGTCGGTGTAAGCGTACCTGTAGTGGTTATGCTGGCACCAAGAGTTATTGTCATACCAGTATTAGCGACACCTGTGCCACCGTATTGTCCAGATATAACGCCTGCATTCCATGTAGCAGATGTAAATGTCTGCCCGCCATTTATCAGGGCTATTGTGCCTGCAGTGTCCGGTAATGTCCACGTCCTGTCTGCTGTTAACGTAGCAGAAAGTGTCCTCACGTAGACGTCTGTTCCATTCTTCCTTACCCAATTAAATCCTCCAGTTGATCCAGCATACAGCCTAAATCCGGATGACGAGCCTGCAGAAGGTGCCGATGATTGTGCTAATAACTCTATGTATCCGCTGCCTCCTGTGCCCTGTATTAACAACCTTGTTAATGAGGGGGTAGCAGACCAAGAAGGCGCAACACCTACTCCGTTGGATATTAGCACGCTACCGCTTGCAACTGCTGCAAGTCTAGCAAATGTTGTCGTTGTATCAGCATACAACATGTCTCCTATTGCACTACCGGCAGATAGGTCCGTGTTAGTACCACCATATGCCAATCCTATTTTAGTACCATTCCATATAGCATTACTAAATGTCTGTCCACCGTCTAACAGGGCTATTGTGCCTGCGGTATCTGGTAAAATCCATGTCCTATTAGCAGTAAGTGTTGCAGAAAGTGTCCTCACATAGACATCTGTTCCATTCTTCCTTACCCAATTAAATCCTCCAGTTGATCCAGCATACAGCCTGAATCCTGTTGACGAACCCGCTGTCGTATTAGAAGATTGAGCTAATAACTCTATATAACCGGCACCCGTTGTGCCCTGTATTAATGCTGAATCTATGGATACAGTAGTAGACCAAGACGGTGACGCACCAACGCCGTTGGATATTAATACCCTACCAGTTGCTACTGCCGCCAGCCTAGCAAACGTGGAAGTCGCATCGGCATATAATAGGTCTCCTATCGCGCCTCCTGTAGATAGGTCCGTGTTAAGGCCTCCGTTTGCAAGTCCCAAAAGAGATGTTCCTACGGCACTACTACTTGCCAGGTTAATGCTACCGAAAGCTATGGCGGTACCGCTCCTCCTCATGACCTGGTGGTCTGACCCGGCAGATATATCTGCCGGGTCTGCAACGGCATTCGTGGCATTGCCTTTCAGACTGAGCGCTGACATCTGTTCCATCATGCTGTTTGCTACCCTGTTCGCCCCTATCGTGGTCACACCGGTGTTGGATATAGTTATATCTCCGGTAACCTGCGTTGGTGTAGCTGTATTGGCTGCATTACCGAGTATTATGTATGATGCCGTAAGGGCGTTGCTAATATATGTTGTGGTGTCTATTGTTACCTGGCCATTGCTTCCCGTAGTCTTCAGGAAGCCGTTGTTTGTCAGAACGGGCAGATACAGTACGTGCGATGCGTCGAACATCAATAGGTTTGTGGATGAGGTAGCGTCGCCTATGGAGAACATGCCGCCATTTATACCGCTGGCATTCGACGTGCTTATTATGCTATATGCCCTACCACCAGTTCCTGAATTCTGAATTGTTATACCGGTTTCTGTGCTTGAAGATTGTACTTTAAACTGGTACTTTCCCCAGCCGCCAGCAGTGCCATTGGAAGCTATGTTTAATACGGTGCCATTGAAGGTGAGTGCCGAACTAGTAATGCCTCCCATTGTGGTACCATCGCCATATACTATTTCGTTAGCATTGTATACTGTTCCGTTGCTAAGCGTGTTCCATGTGCCGGACTCCCTAAACTTGAACTTGCCGGTAACGGTATCGTAAGCAATGTGTCCGTTGATAGGTGTGGCGATGTTTGATATGTCCAGTCTAGGGAACAGCACAGCCTTTTCAGTCGACTTGAATTCGACCAAAGTGGAATCGCTCGCAAGGTCTGTCGAGCCGAACATGAAAGTGCCGTTAGAGCCTATAGAATACAGGTCTGTCACGGCAGAGGACTCGTCCGTGTGCGTTGCTAGCATCTTGTATATCAACCCGTCGGCTGTGGACTTGACGGTAAACTGGCTGGTCAGAGTGGCTCCTGAATAAGAGCTGTACTCTACCTGTGCCTCCTCGTTGACACCTATCTTTCGCCTTATTATAACATCTTCTGACATTAACTTATATATTAAATGGAGCATGGCACAAAACGATTCGTGCGAGTCGGGATATATAATATAACCATGAGAATTAAGGAGCTTAAAATAGGAAATGAAGTGTTAAGAGGCGCTAATGCAGAGCAGCGACTCCACGGTTCTTCACACGACTGGTTATTGGCATGCGAGTTCGATGATGCAGTCGTCGAGATAGTAAACGGCTCGGTCATATGGAAGGAGGGCATTATGTATTGGGGGGAAGTCGAGTGGTGCATATTCGAGGGTGGCAGCATAAGAGGCGGAACTTATAAGCACGGCATATTGAGGAGTTCAGTGACCACTGCCAAGAATGTTGACACGTCGAATCTATTAAATATAAAATGAGCCAATGGCAAAAAAGAAGGTTATAGAGACGGAGATCGTGTTGGTTGACAGCAGCGAGTACTACGTAGACATGGACGTAGAGGGAAAGTACTGCTTTACAATAATGCATGCCAACGGCAGGACGCAGACAACGTGCATGCTCGAAGCAGCTGCGCTCTGCGTGAACAACAGGAAGCTGCCCGTAGAACTGTATAGTCTGCCTATGTGCTACAACCAAGTCAATATAGAGTCAGTGCTCATGATCCTGAGCGGCTATGCCATTTCTGGCGAGGAATGGATTGTGGAGTGGCACGAGGTAGCCGACGAGTACAAAAACAAATTCTTCGAGAAAATCGAAAAAATATACTATACTTGTAATAGCTTTGGAGAGCTCGTAGATTCGCTCGCTGAGCATTTTAATATGAGCGTGATGTTAAACTTCGCGATGGAAAATAACTATATAAAGATATGAACAAGGTAAACTGGTTTGACCTAGACGGCTCTTTGTGGAGCATCGATGCCAAGTGGTGGATTGTAGACAAAAACAACCCGGAGAAGTGCGTGCTTAAAATATCACAGGAGGAGGGCAGTCTCATTCTGAGTGGCATATACAAGGGCTATGGTAATGCCATAAGGTATAATGGCCTTGAGGGGTGGATTTCCAATGACTTGTACGATAGGATAAAAAGCGTCAAAAAACTGAAGCTAGAAGACATAGGCATATCATTCAGGGAGTTCTCCAGCGAGGACTTTTTGAACCAACAGGCAGACAACATACAGTTTCTCTTGCATAATTTGGAACATGTGGAAAGGGAGACCATAAGCCTGCTAACCGCACGCGGAAACAAGAGGCTTCACGAGACCATGTTGCAAAAACTCAGAGAGAGGTTGAGTGCAGACGACCTAGACATTGTTATAGACAAGGTTTATTTCGTGAACGATGAGAATCTAACCAGGCACACAGTACAACCGGCCTTAAAGAAAAGCATGATAATACTGGAGCACATGATAGGTTTTCGAATAGAAGATGACAGATTTGTGGACATAGAGCAGGAGCGATATGGTATTTCGACTTTCTTCGATGACGAGAAACACAACATTGACACTGCACTGACAATACAGTCTATTTACGACGACCTGCTAGTCAATACTAAGTCGCCGCTAAAGAAGGAGATCATAGACTACGTAGACTCCATAATGCCAGTTTTGAAGACTTATCACATAACTAACAACAGGGTGAACCCGTTCGAGGAGAAAGAACTGGTAATAAAAAACAAGTCTTAAGACTTGTTTAGAATCCGAATTTCCTCTTGGCAGAACCCAGCATCGAGTTGAATCCGCCCATGTTACCGATGCCCATCTGTTGCTGTTGTTCCCTCTGCTTCCTTTCGTGCTCTGCGCTCTTCTCATTTTTTGCATTCAGGAGCATTATGTATTCCTCGAACTCGTACCATGGCAGGTTATTAATGTGAGCAGGAGATACGTCCTCCTGGTCCATAAATTCAAACTTATTTTTTAACAAGGGCTTGAAGGGCTCCTGGAGTAGCGAACAGGCCACGGAGTCCGCCGGGAAAGGTAAAGTCGGCGCGCACCTCCGTACCGCACCTACATTTTTTCTTTAATCCGGATATACCGTATTTACCTTTTTTCATCACGTCGTCTATAATGTCCCACTTGTCCTCATCCATGCGAGTAAACTCAAACAACAGGGCGTCCCAGTCCTTGTCTGTCATGTTTTGTTTGGGCGCCAACCATGCACCAACTGTCATAAACGCTACATTTGGCTTCTCTTTCTTTGCGGCCTTTCTAAGCGTGAACGCGTACAGCGAGTCTTCCAGCTTTATGGTTGGTGGGACCATGTTTATAGTGGTTCCGTTTTCCATAATTATGGTATAGCCGCCTATCTCAGCATTGAAGAATTCGTCTAATATCTCGTCTGACTGGAAGAACTCGAAGTTCTCAGGCGTCAGGTTTACCAGGTTCTCCTCGTTGCACATGTGACATGTCACTTTCTCGCTGAGGGCCTTCGCTTTCTGTTTTGTAACCCTAGAAACAAATACCACAAGGGCCAGTTTGTCGAAGCTGTATACGTCCTCGTATGTGCCTATGGTCCCGTCAGCGTATGTTACGCGAACTGTGGACTTTAGCATTTCCGTCATCTTGACCGACCTATCGTAGGGGTTGGCCTCGTCCATAGTGGAGAACGCTTGTATTTCGCCGACTTTTGCCGGTCTCACTGCTATATGCGTGCCCGGCTTATAGAATTTACCCATAGGCAGCCAGTGTAATGGTGCCTCTAGGTATTCCGTAACATTGCTTACAGGATTCAAGACACTCTCGTCGACTTTTTTCCTCAGGTTGCCTATGTGTTGAAACTCCTGACTACTATTACTATTATCTTTATTAAGATAATCCAATAGGGGGTCGTTATTATTGTTATCACTCATAACATTATGTATTGTGGTGTCCTTTGGCCACCAAAAATTCAGATAAAATAAAAAAGACCCAATATAGTGTTGGGTCTTTTTATATAAATATGATAATCAGTATATTATGAAATATACAAGTCTTCGAACCAGTCGCACACAAATCCTGATTCGCACTCTAGTATTTCTGTTGTGTCGTCCCATGACAAGTCGAACCCAGATATACCTACAATCTGTGCGTTTCTATAGGTGACGCGGCGGATGACCTTGCCTTTCTTATCGTGTTGGTTTACTATAATGTTTCCTATGATCTCCTTCTTGTAGTGGGTCTCGCCAGTCTGTGAGTTCCATACCAAGTCATACCAAGCCTTAAGCGCGTTCCATATGTAAACGGCACCCTTGTCGTTCTGGTTCAGGTTGTGCTTTATTTTTAGGTCCTGTATGTGGGTCTGCGTAGGAAGCGTCACGAACGCACGCGTGCTGAACTTGAACCTCTGTGTCTTAACCTCAATATCAGGAGTCAACGGCAAGGATATACTGCGGGCATTTTCAAGCTGTAGCTTAACATCCGTGGCAGGCCTTGCCAGTATTGTCGGAAAGTCGAATGTTATCTCGAATAGCGCTTTATATATTGGCTCTTCGTTTTCGAAGTGCGATTGTACGTTTGACCAAAATGGTAATGGCATATTATTATTATTCTGTTGTTTGTTCTTTTTTTATATATTGTGTATTGCTTTTAGATTTTTTACACAACACAGTTTATATACCTTACTACCGCTGTCATATTTTTATCATATCCCATCTTTACGAGCACGGATTTCCTAAAGTTGAACCTGTTCTGTCTTCTGTGATCCCTGACAACCCAGAAATAATTTGGACCGGTATCTCTAGTCAGAGAGAATCCTATACTTATCAGAGATGGTTTGCTTTATTTTTTCTCTTATTTCTACATTATTTATATAGAATCGTTTGGAACAGTGTGAGCCATTCATATTTTATGTGTTTCCACATACTTTATCAGATCTTCTTTCATGCTATTATATTATCTCAAATAATGTTATAAGTGCACTAAAAGAGAATAAAAAGAAAAAACCCTAAATATAAGATATTTAGGGTTTTTTGGTATGATAATTATTTATGATTACGAAGTTTTTCTTACGAATCCTGTAGAGGCAAGTCTGTCTGTGCCCACCACATTTATTTGATTTATAAGAACCAGCATGCCTTTAACTATCTCTACCTCGGTGGTTAATATACCGAACTGATTGTCTATCACTTCCGAGTCATTGTTGCTAGAGTCACATATGTTGTTGAAGTTGTACAGTGCCGAACGATTCAAGAACCTGACACATATATTGTCGGCATCTCTCTTTATCTTAGCACGTATTTCTGGCGTATTGAACTTGTACTGGTAAGGCAACAGCATGTCGTATAGCTCGTTCTCCAATTCTATAAGCACCTCCCTAGAGTGCAGGAATGATAGCGATGACAAAGGCTCGTTAGACGCGGTGTTTTCCGTCTCTATCTGGAAGCCATTGTTCTTCTTGTACACTATCGGGTTGGCACCCATCTTGTTTAACTCTTCTATAGCGGTAGGGCTAAGGTCTGTTTCCACGTTACCTATTCCTATTATCTTGCCCTCAGTAGGACCTGCAGCTATGGTGTACGGATATATCCCGGCAACATTACTGTTGTTTTTCCTCATGTAAGTATTCATCGCGAACACGGCAGGTGGCATGTTCAATGGCCTGTCGTTGTCGTCTACGGTCAGGTAAGGGTAGAAGTAACCGACACAGCTCTGGCCAATGCCGTCCGCAAATGTATACAGGGTCGTAGGTGATTGGCTAAGATCGCCACCCTTACGTACATACTCGTAGTTTATGGTACCGTCTGCGTTAACGAATGAAGGCGAGCTAGAATTCTTGAACATCTTAGCAGATGGCATGTTCAGGAAACCTATACAATTTAACCTTGCGCCACATATGTCGGCCAGCTGTTGTTTGCTGAACTCTGTCAAGCCAAGACCGAAACTGTCTACCAGATACCTGAAGGAGAATGTCTCCTTGTTGGTTATGGCATCGAAGAGTGGTGTGTTCTTGCCTATGACGTCAAGTATTTCTGACTGACGAGCCTCTGTACCATCAGGCATAGCTGATGCAGGCACTTTGAAACCTGCAAGTAAGATACCCTTGTAGGTGCTTATGTAATCGTTTATGCTGGTATACCTTTCAGTCTGGTAGTCATTCTCGCTGGAACCGTAACCTGTAAGGTCTATTTTCGCATCACATGTTATCTCCACATAGTTTACGTTGTTAGCAGTGTTGCCAGACCATGCCTTCCTAGAGATTACCCTAGTGAGCTTCTTCGCAACCTCGCCTGGCTCAAGTGCATCAGTATCTACGTATGCTTTCAGGTAGTCGCCAACGGCTATTTCTCCGTACCTTGTAGCATCTACCAGCACTTTGTTGTCCGTTTGCACGTAACCCACAGGGCTTTCTATCTCTACGGTCTGCCTGTATGCAGACTTGTTGCTATAAACCACTATGTCCTGATTGAGCGTCAGCGGTGTGGTGTCTATGACGAATGGCGATGTGAAAGCATTGTCAGCATAAAATTCTACCTTCAACACGTCTGCTATAGTATACATTTTCAGGTATACTTTGTCGTCATAACTGTATGCGCCGATCGTCTCACCCAAAGTCTCGTCAGTAACTGTCTGAGAAACTTTAAATGCGGTTTCGCTAGAAAGAGACAGTCCTGTGACAGAGGTTTGGCCGTCTGCCGTGAAAGTGAACAATCCGTTATTCACAGAGTGTCCGGTAACCCACAGCTTGAATCCAGATTGCATTGCAGCAGTGACCTGTGACGTAGGCAATATGAAATAATTGAATCCGTCTATCAAGTTTTTCTGGAATTTCACATTTGTCAACTCGCCTATGCTAAGGTAGAAGTAGTCGTACGTGTTTATCTTGCCGTCGTAGTAGTCTTTATACATGCTACTGTATTTGGCAACGACACCCTCTGTACCAGACGCGGCAGATGCCTTAGTCTTAAGCGATGTGGATGCCATTATGAACTCGTCGTCTACGAAGTAGAATACGAAATTACCGGCAGCAGGCTCTGTCCTTATGTCCTCGCCACTTATCAATATAGATATGTTTGCGTCTGCAGTTGTAACACTGCTGTTATCAGACCATATAGCATCTGCCAATGATAACTTGAGGCCGTTCGCATCTATTATTACAGACGTAGACATGCTGTAGGATGCCACAAGAGCATTAAAGAACTGTTTGCTCCTCCATGCCGCATAATTAGCTTTAGTTACGGATGCTGTGTCGGCAAAAGTTATATTTAACTCGTCGTCGCCAGATGCATTGACTATTATGTCCGTGCCAGAAGTGCCTATAGTTAATGGACTATAAGCAGAGCCTGTCCAAGAGATTGGCACATAAGTGTTTTTATAAGTGCTGTTAGAAACCGCGCTCCTGATTATGTAACCCAGTACGGTAGACGAGTTGGAATACGATGATGGATATACTATTCCAGCCGTCACTAATTCTTGTTCAGACGATAATTTATAAATATTATTGTCTTTACCGTTAAGCTCGGTGCCCTCTATCACGCTCAGTGTGCCGGTGCTGTCTATTACTAATGTGTCTATCCTGTAATTAGAGTACAACACTTCCAGTGATGTTACTGCACCGCTAGTAACACCGGTTACTTTCATTATACAGTCTGCTCCATTTGTATCAATTAAAACTAAGTCGCCAATCGCATAACCAGTACCAGCACTACCAGAGTGTGGTATAACAGATGTTACTGCTCCACTAGATACTGCGAGTATATCAACAGTCAAGTCATCATTACCTGCACCAGTCTGTGCCACTGTAGCAATATTTGTTCCGGTAACGTAACTAGTACCGTTACCATCAGCTACTGTCAGATTTGTCATTGTTACACTCTGTGTAGCTATATCTACTAATGTAGATCCTACAACTATTGTACCTGCAGTAGTTACTGCAAATACTGGAGCATTAGTCGTATTTGCATTTATAGTAGAAGCAGTGGTAGTAACAAGGTCTGCTATATAACCAGGAGTATTTTCACTAGTCCTACCGTTTATAGTCCCAATACCTATTACGTTACCAAGTCTATCTAACTCTGTCTTAGCAAATGTCGTTGTTTCTGTTATAGTGTCAGAATATGACAGGAATTCTATAGATTCTAGTTCGTTGTCAACCAAGCTGTTGCCTACTAAGTCTATTAGACCATTCGGATACTCTGTCTCGAACGCGTCTATGTCGAAGGAGCAATAAATGCCGGTCTTGTCGGACTGGTTGTTTATGACAGACTCCACGAATATGTTCTTGCCGTTCTTATCCCTGAAGTAAGGTATAAGAGACACGTCTATGTCCGATATTACCGTAACATTCTTCTCGTTTATGAAAGATGACACCTTCGATGCTAACAATCCGCTGCCATCGAAATACTTACCCCATGTAGGATCTACCGCCAGGGACTTGTAGTTGGTCCAGTCGCCCGCGAGCACTAGCACCTTTATCATGTAGTCGGACGCATAGTCAGTAGGGTACAAGTAAGTTGGCACCTTGTCTACGCCACCGTACCAGTTCTCTAGTGTGACGTCATATCCAGGGACCGAAGACTTGTAAGTGAATATAGTTACCGTCTTGTCGCCAAGGTTAACTATGTGGAGCACCTTGTCGTCAGATGACGCTACGTCCAAGAACGCGTCCTTGTCCTTCTTCCAGAAGGAAGTCTTGTCGAAAAACTCGGAATAAGGGTTTGTGGCAACGCTGCCGTTCACCGTAGACGGGTTGAGTGAAAGAGACACGTACTCTGCCGTGTCAGAATCTGTCACCGACAGTATGGCCAACGCCCACACCGGGCTAGACTTTATAGCCTCTAGGATAGTCCTGTGAAAGAAAGACCCTCTCTTTTCAAGGCTCCTGTCAATGTTGCCGAAATATTTTGTAAGGTCGTTTCCTGTGGAAATTAATATAGGCCTATTAAATGCTGTGCCTTTTTTAGACACGCCAGGCACGAAATTTATTATACCCTCAACCACCGGAGCTGAGGCAACCTGCGAGTCGTTAAATTCTTCTATAACGACCTGTGGCCTATTGTACTTTGAAAATACTATTTCACTCATATTGTTTTAACTGTTTTCTTTTATATATAAAATAATTTACGGCGATATTTATCCGTTTCCTGTTAAATATTTAGACATCCTCCCGTTGTTCCTGTTCTCGAAAGCGTCGTTGTACTTGCCATGAGTAACCGCCTTGGCACCGCTCAGCACAGAATAAGATATTCCGTCGGTATTCTTTTTTATTCCCATAAGCGTCGTTATTCTTGACCTGATGTCCTGTCCCAACGAGGCATAGAGAGACTTGCAGGCCTCAGAAAAACACCCCTCGTCTGGTATGGTGCACTCGTGTATGAGCGACATGACTATGTCGTCATGCCCTATCTCTGCCCTATAGACGTAGTTTCCTGCAGACGTCTCGTGACGCACGAAGTTATTTATCTCGTTAGCAGTATTCATGTCGCTCACCACGACAGTCTTGTTGGCCAATTTTATCACATAATTTTTTACCAGCAACTTCTTGTTATCCGAATTCAGCTTTATGCCTACTTTTTTCAACAAATCTGCTGAGCGGTGTTTGTACTTTATAAACACGTACTTTCCGAACTTGTTCTTGTTATCGTATACCTTAGGCAGTGCTGCCAACAGGGTAGACCCAAAAGTGTTGTATTCCAAAGCTATCTTAACACGCGTGGGATTGAACAGCTCGAAAAATATGGTATAGAAGTACTCTGGGACCTCCAGCTCTACCGACAGCTTGTTAGAGTGTAGTATGCCTATCTGCACCAACTGGAATGCGTCCTGTATCTTCTTAACGCCTCTTATTTCCATGTCCTCTACGGACTTGGTCTGCAACCTGAATATATTGAACACAGTATAGTCCTGGCCAAGGCCTTCCGAAAGGTCGACTGCCGCGAATATGTAATCGTTTTTGAAGTTTATCGTGTCGTATAAGTCTGGGTGCCACCTGACAAAGGAATACCCATCCTCGCCGAAACGCTTGTGTAAGGCGTCGTTGTATTTCCACACGAACTCGACTTTCTCCCTGGCTATCAGCTCCAGCGTCTCTGGCTCCAATACCCTCTTCGACCCGGCTAAGAAGTGTAGGTTGTATTCCTGGTCGAAGTTCTCCTTGCCCCCTATGAGCTTTATCTCGCGCTCGTACCAGGTGGTTATGTTGAATATGTCTAGCAGCTTGTGCTCGCCCAGCGACATCCCCCTTATGTCTTCCACGGCAAATCCTTCCGCCTTTCTGACGCCTAGGAAAACGACGGTATCTCCGGTCTCCTCGTCGGCCTGCTTGTGCGTATAAATTTCACACCCGGTGTCTTTTAATAGTTTTTTAACAAAGTCTTCCGACATCCTGTTCTTTGTCAGGTATTCCGGATTGAACTGCAGCCATGCATCTTCCCTATACCTGCGTCCCTGCCTGTCCGTCACCTCGTGCCACAGCACCTTCAGTGCCCTGAAAGGATTTTTGTTTGGGTGACCCTTTGGCAGGTTCGCTCCCTCCCACAGCCTGTGGAACAGGTTGAACCCGTTAGGCGTAGACGTTATTATTATCTTGGAATTGCTTATCGAAGACACTGTCGGCACCACGGACTTGTAGTATGGTTCTATTATGTTTGCCGGTATGTGTGCGAACTCGTCCAGATACAGAAGGTCTATAGTAAAACCGATAGAAGGCTCCTTTGACCTGGCCTCCGTCTGTATCCTACAGCCGTTCTCGAACGACAGGGACTTGGCACCCCAGTTAACCAGGCCGACCTTCAGGAAGAAAGGCAACAGCTGGTATATGTTCTTTATCTTGTCAAGTATCTCCTGCGTGGTCTTTGCCTTGTTGGCAGCAATCATGACGCCTTTATCTTGATTGAATGTTATATAGTGTAGTATGAATATGCTGGCAGATATTGTCTTGCCAGATTGTCTCGACGCACACAATATGCTATACCTGTTGTTGAAGAACAGGTCAAGTATGTCCTTCTGATACGGCCTAAGCTCTATCTGACCGACTGAGCCGTCCTCTCTCTTTATCTTACAGTACTTTTCCGCAAAGTAGTGTACGTCCAGCTTGCACCTGGTGTATTCCTGTATCTCTTCTTCCGTCCATCCCCACTTTATCCCGTTTTTCCTCACGCCAGGAATGTTTTTAAACCATATCCTCTCGTGATTCGCTAATTTCTCTGCGTAATCTATCTTATGTAATACTTTCTCTATCTTCTCCGTTGTCATAACCCTGTCAGACAGGGCGTCTTTTATATTCTTCTTCATAAATTTTTGAAGCCTATTAAGCCATATATTATATATACTAATAAATTGGCTATTAAAAACATGGACAAGAACCAGATAAACGACGAGGCTATCAAGCTAAAACAACTGCTTGATAACATAGATTCTGACATAAATTTCGACAATACCGCCAATGCGTTGGACGACTCGTTGTTGCCGAAGTCTTCTCCCAGCATATTTAGGGATGTGGAGGCGGAAAAGGCAGAATTGGAAAAAAACGCAAATGCTATAGTGGATGCGATAGCCAGGAACTACATAGAGTCTGACGAGATATACAACCTAGAGAACAACGTGGCAATAAGGAAATACCAGGCGACTAAACTATCGGAGCTCCAGTTCCTAATAGACAGCGCAAGGGACAACATAGCTACAATACAACAGGCATTGGACGGAGGTGACATAAACCCACAGATGTTCAAGGCCAAGGTAGACTTCCACAGTGACATGCGAAACAGTCTGCTGGACAGGGAAAAACACATGACTAACGTGGAGACGTACTGGGCAAAAAAGGCTCAGGCCCTAGGGAAAGAAGAGAGTGCGGAAATAAAGAAGTCCATAGAAGAAAATGCAGTACCAGATGTTACTGAAGAAACGCCAAAGCAGAAATATACGATAATGGACCATCGCACAATAGCTAGTACCGTGGATGAGATAATAAAACAAAAATCAGATAACGCAGAAACTAAAAAAACCTAATAAATCTGACAAGCTCCGCTTATACCGATACCGATAAAATTAAAACAACAAAGCTCTCAAAGAAAGACTATTTTTAATACCATCTCTGATTTATACAATAAACTAACTTATGCTCCAGTTTCAATATCCATAATTCCTTATTATTGTTGTTCTTTTAAGTTTCTGTAAATATTCTCCAAACATCTTATTAAAATCTTCTTCCGATAATGGAGTATCGAAGGGAACATGCTCTCCTTCATTATTTTTAACTTTAAAATATTTTGTTATAAAATAATAAGGACTTTCTTTACATTTCATCATTTCAGATAAAATTTCATCAGGACGTATCGGAATTAACTGATCCAGCAATATCCTGTCAGGATAACACGGAACGCTTACCCATCTAGTCCTGACCGCATTGTTTTGTGCATCGCCTAGCTGGTATGTCTCTTTCATTATGAGCCTGCCATACTTACACTTATCTTCGTAAGAGTGCCAGTCAACAGACTTTTCTTCCAGCATCATTGATACGAGCTTGTCCGTGTGCTTGCCATGCATTTCCTTCTGCGAATATAACGTCTGTGCAACCGACTGTATACTGTTCTTGATACAGTCCTGCTGTCTCCACATGAAATAGTTGAATACTTCGGCCCTATTTGGCATCTGCCAAACACGACTGTCGAACTCTGCGAGTCTGAACCCATTTATCGGCATGTAGTTACAGAAACTGGCTATGTCGTCCCTGACGTCTTCCAGATTGGTGCCTGGCACATAGTGTTCGCCTATGTTCTTCAACTGCATTTTATCGGGCACTATATTGTCCTTTGGACCGTTGAAATACCTGTACACCCTGCGCTCGTTGAACTCTCTTGTGGCCATCGATGCAGACACGCTACACATCTTCTGCACGTTGTAGTCGAACCACGCTTGTGTGTCTATTGTGTCGAAGTCCGTTACGAGTACGGAGATCTCATCGCTCTGCACATATGCCAGCTTTGCTCCCATTATGTTTTTGCAAAGGTACATGGCAGTACGGTCCATGTCTTCCATCAGGTCCTTATCAAATGGGCGTTCTAACCCCTTCGTGAACGTGTGAAAGGCCTTGCCATCGATCCTCAGCAAAGTGTAGTTGTTCCTTGGAAGGTATGCCCTGGTCCTATTCTCGTAGAACTCCTTCATTCTTTCTCCTAAATTCATACTAATTAATGTTTGCTTTTATCTTGCCATCAAAAGATTTGTAATCCACATACAGACACGGGTCGCTGAGACCATAAGGATTTAGCTCTAATAACGTGGGGGTTTCATGTAAGACTATGTCTGCGACATAAGTATCGGTACCCACATTTGGTATTACAATTTTGTGCATGAAGCTTTTGATGTTGCTCTCTATCATAGAGAGCTCTAGGCTAGTATATTCAAAGTTTGCGGCATAATAATACTGCGTGATACCTATTACCTCGCCATCTTTTACGAACACTCTCCACTCGTCTCTAGGACTAAAATCTATGTATGGCCTCACTATTAGATAGTATTTATCTATATAATATAACATACATATATCCTCGAAACACCTTAAAGAACCAGATATTGCCATTACAGCATCCTCTACTGATGACAGGCTGTTTGGCTTAGATGTGTCGTCTTTATATAAAAAATCTTTAGGGCTTCTAGATACCGTTTTTATGAAGAAGTTTTTGCTGCATCCCAGTTTTTCTAATGCTGGTATTAGTAAGGGCTCGTACCCATTAACAAGATAGTTTATGTCTATGCGCTTTGTCATGCCAATCGTTTGTTCCGTTAGTTCTTTTGGCACCTTTACACATTCAAACGGGAAAGTATTAGCAACTAATACGTCGTTCCACTCAAGCATGTTTATGTGCTCGTGCTTGCGCCACCATTCTACCGCGATACATTGCATCTCTTCGGTAGACGGTACAACCGGTTTTGGTATTTTAAACATGTGTATTTATAGTTAAGTCCTTGAACATATAGAGTATTCTCTTGTCTGTTGTATCTATTTTGCCGATAATCTCGTCCCAGTATTCCATAAAGTGCGAATAGTCTTCTTCTTCCATGTAGAAGAAATACCCGTCTCCCCTGCTCTTTTTACATATTGAAACGAACGACAGCAGGTCTGTCCAGTCCTCCCCTATACCGTTGAGTATGCTCCCGCACTTGAACCACACGTAATAGAAGTAAGCGTGCACTTCGTTATCGCACACCCTCTGCGACTTAACTATGTCTATCTCGTGCGTTTCGGGTTTCTCGATACCATAGGCCGCTGTTATATCTTCTATCGTCATTTTTTCAAGTCGAACCTTAAGTCTTTGAACCTAGGAAACCTAGGCACGCCATATTCGGACCTTCCGAAAAAGTGTACAGTGCCACGCCTGCCTATGTATTCCTCTGCGTGTTCCAAAGCCCACATGGTATCCTCGTCCGGACCCACTGCAGTGGCCTTGAACTCTGTTATTGGCTTGCCGTTAACGTCGTACGCCTCCCTGTCCATCTTCATTATGAATGCAGCCAACTTGCCTTCCTCAGATGACTCCGTGTACCCTATTATGGTAAACTCGGCGTCTTCGAATGACTTGTATTTCAACAGGTATTGGCTGCGCTTGTTCTCGTAAGGCTTGTCCAGTATGCGTATCATCAATCCCTCGTATCCTTCCGAAACATACTGATCGTGTCTGTCCTTTAGCAATTCTTCTGTGGCATTGACATATTCGGTCTCGAGCGGCACGGTGTATTCCGTCTTGAACAGCCTGAGGAAAGCCTCTCTTATCTCGTATCCCTCCGATGTTATGACGTCATATAGGTGCAGTTTTATCTGCAGCGCATTCCTCTTGTCTTCCGGAGTCTTTGCACCCTTACGGGTAATGCCGTTCACCTTATTGAAGGTGAGGACGTGACTATACGCTTCGCCGTCTAGCCACAGCTCGTTTATGTTACTGAACAGGCTCGCGCTCTTTTCGTCGGCCTTTAGCTCGTTAAACCTGTTAACCAGCGCATTCGCTATATGCGGCAGCGTGTCTATCTGGTCGCCACCCCTAGTGAACATGACGCAGCTGGACGCGTTCAGCCTGATTATGCGTCTCACGCCGTCCAGCTTGCGCTGTATGCCCACTCGTTTGCCGCGTATCTTGTAGCCGTCCAGGTCTTTGCTTCCCGATTGCTTCTTTTGCGGGTCGTATGTTTTTGCCAGCATGGCCTGTGGACACCCTGAGCCCTTTGTGCCCGAGTCCTTTACGTCCGCTATGTTCCCAACGTACCCGGCTTTCACCTGCTCGTTTATGCGTGATTGTATCTCTAGGTGTGCTTGCAGTATTGGGGTGGTCTCGTTAGCCCTGCCTATGTTTTTGCCCTCTGTTATGTGAAGCGTCTGTAGCACCTTTTGCCCGTCTACCAGGCCGGATTCTATGTTGATAGTACCGGTGCCGTCAGCATTCTCTTTTACCGATATGTGCCACTGCCTTATGGCACCGGTAGAGTCCTTCTTATATAAGGTCAGTTCGTTCATATTTCCTTGTCTATGATTTTGTTGTATTCTGCTATTATTTCCTGTGAGCACTCGTCTATGCTCAATACCGTGCCATTTATGCCGAGTGCATCATTCCTGTCATGTGCCTCTTCGCTGCTGTTAAATACGTAAATGTTACCACTAGCGTTCCACCTTAAAGGAGCGCCCTTATCATTCATAATGACGAATGCGTTTATACTTTCCATAATACTTTAGATTTGTCTATATTGAAGATGTCCTTTTTACTGAACGCCAGGGTGACGTGCAGGTCCTTCGGCGCAAACCCGTAATCTAGTCGCAGCTCGTTTATCTGTGGACTTTCGCAAACTATAAAATAGGTCACGTCCTTATCCGAATTCTCCCCACGTCCTATGCCAAGCATGTTCACCTGGTACTCTTTAGCGCTTTCTAGTATGTCGCCAACGCACGCGCTGCCCATCTTCCCACACTCCATCACATTGAATACGGTACAGTGGAATCTGCCACCGTTTCTTCTCAATAGGTTTTCCACGAATGTCTCGGTATCCTCTTTACCCAGCTCCCTGTCGAGTACCTCAATGTACTTGGAGACGCTAGTCGCTGGCAGGTCTATGCCTATGTACGTACTACCGTTTACGTCTTTTATTTGTTGCAGCCTCATTTGCATTGTCGATGTGTTTTAAATACTGTATCTCGTCTACCAGCCAGTCGGCGTGCATGGATTGTATCGTGTGCACTTCCTCGTCTGTCATGTCATACTTGACCTTTAACCTCTGCAAATATAGGTCATAATCCCTCAAGTCGGCATTTTTTTTAGGAGTTTTTTTACCGGCCCAGAACCAGTAAGGAACCGAGAGCTGATTGCGCATCTGTAGGAACCATATGTCCATCGCTGCCGCCCTATTGATACCCTTCTTGTTAAAGAACTGGGCCTGGGCTGGATACTTCTTAGACATGTTCCTATTTACCATGAAAAATGCTGCCTCTTTATCGGCATCCGTCAACGACTGCCACTGCTGTTTCTTTGCGAACATGGCATTAACTACCGTAACTAAGTCTGCCATGTCAGGATTTAGAATTAATGTAAATGTCTTGTAGCTTCAATGCCACCTTCATTAAGCCAGCATTATCCTCCTTATTCAGGACGACCTCGTCGAACGCACCGTAGGCGCACTGGCGCCCGAAAACATACCTTATAGCATATGCCACCCTCTGCAGGAAAGGCCTCTTGGCAAGATGTACGTTCATGTATACTTCGTCCCATTCTTGCTCGTAGTTGAATGTTATTATGTGCTCGCCACTACTGCACTCACAGGTCAGTAGCGTCCTTTCTATAATCGGTTCTTTCGTTATTTTCATTATTCTGTATACTTGTGTCTAGTGTTTTATCGTATGACACTACCGGTTGTTTGTTTTTATAAACTATTTTTACCCCAGGGAGCACGTTGTTCCTGACGTGCTTACCTAGAGAAGAGCAAGCGGACGCGTCTGACCCATAGTGGTGCTTTATGCTCTTGACGGCCTTTGAGAATACCGTGTCCCCGTTCTCTTCCAGATATTTCTTCAGGTTAGCACATGTTATCTTGAATGGCGTGACGTACTCGTTAGAAGAGTTGCCGGCCACCGACATGCGCTGCTCGTTGAAAAGCGTCGGCGGCGATGGGTTGTTGTTGATTACCGCCTTTACAATTATGTCTATTTTCTTGTTCCACAGATCCACCTCTATCATACCTAGTCCCAGTGCAGTACATATAGCAGCACCGAACTTGCGGTCCTTACGCCTCTTCTGTTTTGGTATGCCGATGTACGCGTAGTGCGCGTGCTGTTTCCAGAAGTATGCCTGTTCTATCACCTTTAGGTTTAGCGACATCTTCGTCTCTATGACCATCGATAGTCCCCTGTTTTCGCCCTCGTTCATCACCGCATATATGTCGCACCTGTTGGTCCCTCCGCCCTTTATGCACACCTCGTTAAAGGTAACATATCCGGCGGCATTAAATGTCTTCACTAGCACCTCTGCTAGGTCCTCCTCTATAAACCTGTTTTTTATCTTTACCATATCGAACTAGTTTTCATCTCCCTTATTATGTCTATCAAGACATCCCCATGACAGGATTTTGGTTTACAGAAGCAGCCGAGGACTTTTCCATCCAACTCGGCGACTATTACAGATAGCAGGTCTGGCCTAGACATGACGTAGTCCCTGTACATGGCTATTGCCTCTTTCCTTGTGCCCACTACATGTGTTGCCGAGGTAGCAGCAGAGTGCGAGTAGGGATTGCCCCACTTAGAGCCGCGCCCTATGTACACGTCATACGCATCGGTCTTAATATTCACAACTCTTGTCATTGGTAATATGGCGCTAGCCTATCTACTATGGTCTCCGCGATATGTTCTGGCAGATGCCTTGGACTGAGCTCTATTATACGTATGTTGCGGTCTAGCCTCTCCTTTATAGAGACCAGGTCTTCGTCAGATAACTGCTTCTTCTTCACTAATGATAAAGCATCCACTACATTCTCGAAAAGAGACTGGTCCCTAGTTCCGCGGAAGGAATTCATCTCATTGAACTTGTGCCATATCGATATGGCGCCATCCTCGCCTATGTTGACGATCTTGTTTGTTTTGGTTTTAGACTCGTATATAGAGTTTATGTTATCGCCCTTATCGCCGTGCACGAGCTTGACGAAAAGCGACATGTTTGGATCTATGTGCTGTACGTTCCATGATGTTATGTTCCTATAAAACGTTGGAAAGTCTATGCCATTAGAAGACAGGTCGAATATATCTGTATTCTGCTTGGAGTCGCCGATGTCTACGCTTTCATATCCTACCGGTATGAAAGTAGTCTCCCTGGTCATGGTATCGTCTATCTGGAAGTTTATCCACCCGTCTGCCGATGAGTATGCCAACAGCTGTAGCATGTCGCGGTCGCCGGACAGCACAACGTTTCCTATGCCAACCTTGTTGTTTTTGCGACATATACAGTTTATCCAATCGTCCCCCTCTATCATCGGCTCGTTAAAGGTGGCTATCCGCCCCGTGTCGTCGAGCTCCTTCTTGACGGCCATGAGGGTCTTGAATACGAACTCCCAATCCAGTTCGTCCCCCTTTACGCGATTCGCCTTGTATTCCGGGTACACGGTCACCCGCCACGACGGCTTGCCGTCTGTCACGAAGAATATTTTCTCCCAAGCATACATTGCAGCAACACGCTCGATATTTGCCAACATAGCTCGGTGCAGACTGCCGTATAGCATCTTGTGGTTGTTAAGCGTAAACGCATTCTTTACTGCCAGGAAGTTACCGTCTATAACCAGGCTCAACCTCATATCAATATCTCTATTTTTTGCGGCTCCGTGCTTATGTCGCCGGCATAGAAATAAGATATAGTTATTTTCTCTACCGCCTCTATATTTTTCTCTTTGCCTTCCAACACCATGTTGGTTTTTTTCCATTTTACTTGCACTGCGGGCTCGTAGCCAAGCATGCCTTTAAGGTCTTGCTTTATCTTGCTTAGAGACCATTCTCCATTGAAGTTTATGCTACTGAGATATTCCTTTATGGAATTCTTGTACATCTCTGTTGTTATGTCGCTCATTTCCTATTTATTTTGTTTTTTATTTTTAGTACCATGTTGGCCATCGATACAAGCGGGTCTATCGCCTCGGATGCCAGTTCCTTCTGACAGTTAACTGACGCGTCTAACGCGTCAGGTATACAGTATGCGAGTTCCTTGTTATTGGCAAAGATCCATTCGGGCAGGGTCTTTCCGCAGAAGAGTGCCAGTGATTCTGGTGACTCTAGCCACGACTCTATTATACAGTTCCACGTTTGTTCCGTGCTGGCGTTTCCTGTCATTATGCGAAGCATCTCTGATTCCCTAGACCCTATGTCTGTCATGTTATCGGAGTCTATGCCGTTAGCCACGACGAACTCTAGCTTCTTGAGGCACCTACGCATTGACGGAAAACACTTCTTTACTATGGTAGGTATGTACTCTATTACTTTGTCAGACGCTTCGACTTTGCTGGCTATAGCCTCAAGTCTCTTGGCATATCCGGACATGAGATACTTGCGCTCCTCCTCGTTAAGAGGGTTGAAATTGACTACCACATATCTCTCGTCTAGTAATGCATCTGATATTTTATTCGGGTTGTTACAGGTAGCAACGAACCTCACGCGGTCCTCGTATGTCTCTATGAACCCCTTTAACGCGTCTTGGTACTGCTTAGATACGCCGTCAAGCTCGTCTAGGTATACTACCTTGAATTCCCTCCTCTGATATGTGTCGTCGAAAACTCCGGTAGCGGTCTTACAGAAATCCGATATTTCCGTCTTTAGGTCGTCTACTGAGCTATAGAAAGACGCGTTGACCTTTAGCGTAGGATACATGGACGCCACTATGTCCAGAAATGTCGTCTTACCCAGACCCGGAGATCCTGACAATATCAGGTGATTCAATATTTTTGGTTCGCCGTTCTCGTCTAACAGGGTCCTTTTGATCCTGGGAAGCATTACCATGTTTGCGGCTTTTTTCGGGCAAAACCTTTTAGTGTAAATCGGGGGAGTAGAATTTATCATACATATTATACATGATATTGGTAAAAATGTTTCCGTCAAAGTAATGTCTAAAAAACACTCGTCTCAAAGTTACATACGTAAAATAGGTATAGGTCTAGTTAATGCCATAAGTGAAAAGGTAGAGCTGTCTTATGCGTTCGAGTCGGGCACAAAGACCGAGAGCGTCATAGCCACCTACCCAATGGCCGGTAACGAGCGTTATCTAAATGATATGTTTGTTGATGACATGCCGGACAAGAGGGTGGAGCTGAATACTGACCGGCTTCCTAGATACGTGGTGAAATTCAAGGGCATAAACATTAAAAGCGGGTCATATGCTAATCCTAATGCCTTTGTAACTAGGGAGATAATAAAAGAAGAGAATCTCATAAGGGTTTCCAATATGGCAAAATTCATACCTGTAAAATTGAGTTACGAGATAAAGGCGATGGCGACGAGCGAATTGGAGCTATATATGCTGTATGAGGGGTTCGTTAAAAAATTTTGGCCATATAAGTATTTTTCGGTGGAGCACGATGGTGTACAGATAAGGTCCGTAATGGAGATACCCGACGACATCGAGTTCAGGGTTCCAGAAGAAATCGAGATGACAGGCAAGACTACATATGAGCAGAGCATAAACGTTAGTGTAACTTCGCAGATGCCGATACACGACGAGGCGTCATATAATCCAAACGGAGCACTGTGGACTGTCGAGATAAAGGAGCACATAAAGAAAAGGTAAAAAAACACATTTATAACGAAATATATACAAAAACAGATTATTAAAATGTCGATACTAAAAACAAAATTATTTGAACTGAATAAGGGGTTAACAGAAGACCAGCAAGACATTGCGCTTATAGTTGCAGAGCACATTGCGGCAACCGATAAGTATTCTGACCTGGAAGTTGGCTTTTCCATAAAAAAGAATTTGGACAATTTCAGGTTCTATGAGAATGTCAACGCTTTCCTTTCGGAAGTCGATGGCGCGTTGTCTAGCGACAAATTAGTACACCAACTAAGAGATTTATACAAGAAGCTAGAGCGTCAGGACAACGGAAACCTGTACCAGTATACGCTGAAGACTTTACTAGAAATAGCTAACGAGAGCGACGACCAAACAAGAATGGGCCGCATAGTTAACGAGCTGGTTGTTCACGACTGGATACCAGAAGTAAAGACTTTCCTATACAATCTAAATAGCAATCCTAATCAAAAGGTAAATGTAACTGCCGGTGGCGGTACGTGTGAAAACGTATACGGCATAGCATTCAGCGTCGACGAGGGTATCCTCGCTTACGTCAAGGACCGTTGGTTCCTTCTGAACGAGAACGAAATATCGGTAGCACTGCTGGAAAACTATGTGAAGGACGAGGTCAAAATAAGGCAAATGCGCATGTTACAAGAGGCGATAACACACGGTATGGTGTCGGACACACGTATCGACTTCCAATTGGACGAGTCTCTTACGCTAGGCATAAGCCTTGAAACCCCTGGAAAGATTTTCATAAACAATGAAGAGGCAGACAAGGAAATGACTCTGGAGAACATATTCTCTAGCGCGATAGTTCCTTATCTTAACAAGAGCTATTACAACGTTGTAAACGAATGTGCCAATAACACAGACAAATTCGTGGAACTTGACGTAATATGCAAGGTTTCAAACATGGCCAAAGCACACTTAGAATACTACTGTTTCAATTACGGTAACAGCGTATACGCACTGAGGTGTGACAAGAAATACAGCACTTCCCTGTACAGGTACGATTCTGCCGCATCCTTAGTTTCTGAGGTGAAGAGAGAATTAGGATACGACCTGACGCAATTCTTCGAAAACAAAGTGTCTAGCGAGATGAAGAAACTCAAGTCTCTGGAAGATAGAGAATTAAAGATCAAAGAGTCGCTTGCAAAAATAAATAGCGTGCTTGAAGAAATAACAAATTTAGGCACTTCATCTAAAGAGCTTAAAAAGCTTGAGGACCAATTGCTTATAAAGAAGCACAAACTGAATGAAGACAGAAAACTTGTATTAGGCGCTAAAAATCGCATATTAAACTCGTAATATACAAGCATTGAAAAATGTGAAGGCGGGCCGCAAACACGGTCCGCCTTTATTTATATAATATTATCAGCATTAAAAACCAACACACATGCAATATAAATGAGCAATAAGAAAATCGACCGTCGCGAATTTTTGGCAGAGATAATAATATCGAAAGGGCTAGGCAAACTAACACAGAGAGCCGAGTACCTGATGATACTCTTAGCTAAGAAAGCTATTACAAAAATGACGTATTATGACATGGAGCTTGCAAAAG